>JAEEGK010027033.1_pt1 | contig 11629 bp, 10 predicted proteins | sample 8958771 | NCBI WGS metagenome assembly JAEEGK01 (sample SAMN16246547, study PRJNA631951) | gut metagenome | biome: gut microbiome; feature: rumen; material: SC-attached | host: Bos | place: Iran: Karaj | collected 2018-10 | reverse complement strand
TGCGCTTGATGGCCTCCAGTCGCATCTTATACGCCTTGGCCCGTTCGCTGGGCAGCACGTCCTCCCGCTGCGCGTTGGAATCCACAAGCTGGATGATAGCCTCGTCGTCGGTCAGGTTGCGGACGATGCAGGGCATATCAGTAAAGCATGCCCGCTCGGAGGCCAGTTTGCGCCGGTGTCCGGCGACGATCTCATAACCACCCTCATCCCTGGGCCGGACGATGGCGGGTACAACCACGCCGTTTTGCTTCACACTGTCCACAGTGTCCAGCATGGCTTGATCCTCCCGGATGCCATAAGGGTGGTTCGGGAAAGGGTGCAACTCCGTCAAGGGGATGCGAACAATCTCCTCAGCAACAAGCTCACGCATGGGGGGGAGTTTGTCTTTGACATGGTTATCCTGCGTTTCTACATGATGCTCCGAGATTTTTTAGGCCGTAAGATCGCAAGGTCGCACGCATTTGGGGGGTCCAGAAAGTGCGGCCTTAAAATGCGCCCTTAGACTTGGTCGTGGCGCGATTGTGTTGTTTGTAGAGCAATTTGGATACAAAAAAGGACGCTTCAAACAACGATTGGTTGATTGAAGCGCCCGTAGGGTGCCCGGACTCGACTCCTAGCCGTAATGAGATTATTTGTCATCGAACTCATTATGGTTTGAAAACAGGTAAATAGCGTATGGAGTTCTTCTGCCTATTATTTGTAGGGAAATGCCGCCCAATTAAGAAAAATCCTGCAAAGCATGAATTAGATCTTGAGTAAAAGAACGTATTTCAACTTTTTCTCTGTTTTGTTTTGGGTAGTAGTAAATAAAGCAGAGTGGTTTATCCGGAGGTGCTGCGCTCGACAAAGTAGGCGATACTTCTTCCAACAGGCAAGGTTTTCCATCTGGAAACTGTATCCATATTTTAGATACATCCTTTTTGGAAAAGTTGCTCTTAAAAAAAGAAGTTGACATAAGTACTAAGTTGCGCCGAATGCCATGCTTCTCACATACACCTAACATGGCTTCAACGATATTTTTACGCTTAACGAGGAACTTCTCTCCAGCAGGATTTCCAGGATGCATAATTTCGTCTTGAAATTGAACAAGCAAACTATCGTTGATCTCAACGCTGTCTTTTGAGCTACTTATCTTCAAAAGGACATCGGCAATTAATGTGCGTTCTGTATCAGTTAGAAAACTCCGGAATTCAGCTTCTGATTTCCAAACTGGCAAACGGCGAGTATCGCGGTTAAAATACTCTTCTGTATCTTCAGTCCTGTAGACATTTTTCATTAGGTGAATCAAATCTGCATCACTTAAAAACCGAATGTGCGTTGTGCCAAAAGTACTACCATTCTCGCTCAATGAATCATAACTAAAGAGGGATGACGGTGCATCTGCATAGTCTGATCGGATTCGGTCTTCAATAGCAATTATTGAACGTTGAAGCAAAAAGCTTTCATAAAGAATTGATGGGTGATGCTGAACCCATTTTTTCTCATTATCATGTGCAAAGACCGCGTTTTCAATTACACTAATAGCATTTTTGTGAAACCCTAATGTGAAATTATACTCGCCAGTTCTAACGAGGACCAGTCCAGTAAGCAAACGCTCATAATCAATAGATACGCTTTGGTAACCAATCGTTTGAGAGTCACGAATTATATAATCTAAACGATCTACATCAATAACAGATGAATGTAACAACTGTATAAAACAGTTTAACAGTGTCTTGTTGCGCACATTATTGAAAGTATTAACATCCATCTTAGCATACTCTTCGTCTTGCCTATTAAGAGCCTCTGTATATTGTATTCCAGTGATACAACGAGAAAAGAACGCCCTTTCTTCGAATGATTGGAACTGGTCATGAAATCGCTCTAACGCCACTATACAGCTCATGATTTCGTGCGCAGCGGGCTTTTCCCCTGCTGAAGATGCAAATACAACATCTCCTGTCAATTGAGCTAAATGCTTTCTGATAGAATACTGCTTCTCCTGGTCTAGTTCTGATTGAAGTGCAGCTTGCTTATTAATATCTTTTTCTTCACTTATACGCTTTTTGCGCTCCTGTTCGTCAGAAACAATTATCTTTACAGAACTCTTACTGTTCAAATAGAATTCTTCACCTGTATGTGAAAACGGAGCATGTCCTACATCATGTAGAAGACAAGCTAATTCAAATAAATGTCTATACCGAGACCACTCATCCGGAACTCCACGCCAAACCTCTTCATCAACCTTTCGTTGCTCGGCGAAAGATTGTTGAACTGCATTGAAAGCAATCTGCCCCAGATGATAAACACCCAAAGAGTGAATAAAGCGGTTATGTAACGCACCAGGGTAAAGGGGAGCATAGCTAGTCTGACGAATATTACGCAGGCGCTGAAACGTAGCAGTATCAATCACATGATGAACTATGTCATCGTCAATCCGAATATACCCATAAATAGGGTCCTTAAAAGTCTTATTACTCAAGCAGGTACTCCCAGTTTTTCCAGTGCTTCAGGCGCAAGAAAGGCACTAATCAAATTGCAGTCCATTGGCCACCGAAAAACATCTCTCAGTTCTTCTGTGCTATTAACAGAACTATTCAACTTTAAGACTCCATTACCAGCGCCATCCATTTCCACGTCGAAATAGTTCGAGTAATTCTCAATCAGCCCATTCTGATATTGTTCTGAGAGTAGTAATACAGCCTCGACACCTGTGTTTCTCTGATAGATCTGCATTACAGTCATTCCATATTTGACAAGCGTATCAAAAGAAACCTCCCTAATTCTTTGCTGGTCAAAAAGTTCAATGAGCGCATTTGCAGCAAGGCTTTCAATTCCTATAAACGTACACACAATAGCATCCTCCTAGATTTCAGTGCATCAAAGCAACACACGCTTAAACATGGGCCGTAAGCGAAAAAGCATATTAGTAAATCTCAATCGGCATCTTGAGAAGCGAAACGCATTCAAACGAAGTTACATCCAAAAGCGGTGCAAAATGGCGTAAAGCGGCGTAATACGGCGCATAATGGTGCAAAATATCCCGCGGCAATATAGCGAATCTGCAGATATTCAAGCCGAATATTCTCGTTGACTCAGTCGCAAGAAAATGATATAATGATGTCGAAAGGTTGTGAATCCGATGGATTTGTCTGGGTTTAGAGTATTCGATTTTTCTGAAGGTATTCCGTATTTTTCAGTAACAAGAAGTGGCCTTACATTTAGCAAAGCCGTTACGTTAAAGCTTGGACATCCTTCATATGCACGGTTGCTAATTAACCCTGAGACAAAGCAAGTCGTGTTGCAGGCCTGCTCAGCAGATATTCCACGCGCCGTACCATTCTATCGTGAGAGGAAGAATGATGTGTTATCGGTACGCTGGAATTCTAGAGATTTAATAGCTACTATTGAGCGTATGTTAGGTACAACCTTTGAAAACCAAGGGATTCGGGTTGAAGGCGTGCTAATAGATAAACAGACCATGCTATTTGATTTGAATCAAGCCAAAACCTTAAGTTAAGCGGCGAAGCCACTTGACATACAAGAAACGCCCCACCTGGTGGAGACAGGCAGGGGCGTACTTGAAGAAGCCTGGGTTGAGACCACCAACTTACTTCTAGGTAGAGTTAGTTTAACTGATGGCCTGGGCTTTTGCAAGTGATGCTCAGATTTGCTTTGAAAACGCTTTTTGGTTGCCTTTTCTTGTAGCATAAATGTACCTCATCTTGGGGGAGAAGGTTTTCTTTGCAAATCTGAAGTTTTAGAGGAAGGAGGGTTCATCACTGAGCAAATACTCTGCAGGATATGTGCGTGTTTTTTGCGCCTATTTTATGCTGCATTATGGACGTCGCCTGTTTGCGAGTGAGCGGGGCATAAGAGCATTCACTTTCCTGGTTCCAAAGAATCCATAAGCTAAGCGCTAAACAAGGGAGATTGGTGGTCTCCTCCCTTTCAATCTGTTTGGAGAATTGAAAGGAGTGGGATTATGTCAAGACAGACCCATCACATTGTACCTGCTGCCTCAGGTGGATGGAATGTTAAACGCGGTGGTAGCCAGCGTGCGAGTGGCCACTATGATACAAAGCAAGAAGCCATAGATGCAGGACGGATTATTAGTCGTAATCAGAGAACAGAACTTGTGATTCATGGGCAGAATGGCAGAATCCAATCGTCTGATTCGCACGGAAACGATCCGTGTCCGCCTAAGGATAAAGCTTAATTACGTAGAATGCCAGGTAAGACTTTTCGTTTTTCCTGGCATTCTTCTTGTTCGACACATTATGCACGCTACTTCACACTTGAACTGTACTTACTAAACATAACATAAAGTGACTTTTGTCGATTTTCCAAACATTATTCTCCTATCCTGTCCACATTTTTGAGCCTTGTGTTACTAGAAAGGAAAGTCAATAATGAACCATTTTTGCGCATTTTCAAACCTCAAAATCAGCACAAGCCGAGGCCTTTGCCAGATTATTAGTCTAGCACAGGCCTCTTTGAAGAAATGGACGCAATCATGTGCGGTCCAGGTAGAACTCACGTCTGTTGTTTTTTCAGATTAAACAGAACTAAGCAAGTTCTAATGATAGAAACTACTTGATTTGCTTCCTACAAAAGAACGCCGAGAGCAGGGCTCACTACCATTATAACCACCGAGAACATAAAGCATATTAGCTACAAGACACAGTGAGCGGCAGTAACCCCTATTAGGCACTTTGTTAGCGTTTTCATAGAGCATTACCTACCCTTTGTAATACTCAGCGTTTATCTACGCTGGCATAATCCAGTTTATACCAAGCTTTCTCAAAGCACAACCTCATGACTACACTTTCTTAATCACGGGATGCGAACATTCTGCTTTGGGATGCGAACATTTTTGGAGGCACCCGGTTCCCATCCGGTGTGGTGCAGCTCACGTGGCAGGGACGAAAGCCACGCCCCAGGCCGGTTGTGATTGCCATTTTATCCCATTTCAAGAGCAGATCAAAAAGACAGGTGAAAAACGCCCGGAGACCCTTGAAATATAACTCTTTGGGCCAGTTTCTTTTGATTCCAGTTGACTAGAAACTGGCCCGTATGGGAGAGCGTACGGTTCGCATCCGTAAGGTCGAGGGTTCGAATCCCTTCGTCTCCACCAATGCATGCCAGACTTGCTGATCAGTGAGTCTGGCATATTTTTAAACTAACGCTCCCGCCTGGTGAAACACCTTGCAGGAGCGCCGTCGTCTTAAATCCATCTACGCTTAGGTGAATATCAATCGTTCGTCTCGTATGTCCGGAATTCTATTCCCCAAATTTGCGATTTTATTGATTTTGGGGAATAGAAAGCAATTGACATTGATAGGTATTGATAGCTCTCGCTCTGAAACCGTTCTTTGATGCTCTGCTCTAGGACTGCCTTTGCGCTGATCGTATGCGGTTATTCTGATTCGGTTTCTTCTTCCTCGGAGAGGAACAATTCCAGCAGTTCCTCCGGGGACAGCAGGGTGATCCCAAAGGTCAAATAGTCTTTTTTATTTCTCGTGACAATGGCATCACATTTGTTGGACTTAGCACAGGTGGCCAGGAGGCAATCTTCAAAATCCGCCGCTCTTGTCAGATAGGCATTGAGAACATCATCGTTTGTTACGGACAGTACCTTTGCGATGTCCAGGACCGAGCCCAGAGATTTATATGCCATCTCCGTGCTGTGCAGGTATCGGTGGACAAGATAGAAAATGTCAGTCACGCTGGCAGCAGACAGGAAGCCCTGGACTTTCTTACTTTCGCAGAGCTTCAATACCTCTTTGGAATCTGTGTAAAACGGTTCCCGCTGCGTCAGCACATCCAGAAAGATATTGGTGTCAATCATCAGGCGCATACTTCTGCAGCCGCTCCTCTCTCAGCGTTTTGGCATCATAATCTTCCGGGAGCTTTCCTGCGAGAATGCCGCTGATTGCCTCCACCGCGCTTACGTTGGGGTTGGACACCTTTGCGATCTTTTTCCCGTTTTTCGTGATGAAGATATCCTCCGTTGCAAGCATACTGAGATACTTCCCGAAGTTTACCTTGAACTCCGTTGCTGTAACGACCATATTGATCCCTCCTTCCATACTCGCAGCACTATTATATGCGATATTGCAGGAATAATCAATAACGATCGCACGAATTATGAATTATAATAACGCTATATCGTGTGATTTATCTGAATAGCGTACTAACAGCAGTCAGCAACCATTATTCGTCTTTGGACTCGGATGCTCCGGACGTGTCGCCCTCACCTTCCGAATCGTACGGTTCAAACTCTTATTTATCATCGTCCTCGCTGCCATAGTCGTAATCGTTCAGATCAGTGCTGCCTTTGGTTTTGGGTTCTTTGTTGGTTTTGATTACTGACATAATGGGTCAAGTCCTTACCTCATCTGAAATAGGCGCTCTAGTACGAGGGAAGGTTCAAGCCCGTGCAGGAGTTCCACTGATTATCATTTTCCGCTTTATTATAGTAATGATCATTTATCGTTATATTTCTTGCTTTTCCCGTGCAATTGCATTCTTATTCCTTGGCGATTGAAAGCCGTGGGATAGCAAACAATGTGCTCCGGGATGCGAACATTCTTGGAGGTGCCGCGTTCACATCCCACAGGGTGTAACTCAGATGCCATAGACAAGAGCCACGCCCCAGGTCAAGCGTATGCCGCGATGCCGCCCGCGTCAACACGAAAAGGAAAAACCGGGCGGCGAACGCCAGGAACCCCTTGAAATATAACGCTCTGAGCCGGTATCCCCTGATTCCAGTTGACTGGAAACTGGCCCGTATGGGAGAGCGTACGGTTCGCATCCGTAAGGCCGAGGGTTCGAATCCCTTCGTCTCCACCAGAATAGGATTGCTATTTTAACAAAAGTAGCAGTCCTATTTTTGCCCGGAAAGCCTTGAAATACAAGGGTTTTCAGCATTCCCATGCCAAATCGACAAAAGAAAAATCCTGAACCGGGGTCATCTCGGCTCAGGTTTTCTTCTTGTTCAGCGCAATTTGCCCATCTTATGTTGTCAAGTTTTTCCACTTCTGGAAGCCTGCCACCAGGGAGGCGCCCGGGCGCTGCAGATAGATGAGCATGGTGTTGTTGACGCTGTAACGATGGAAGCGGCTCATGACGGAGAGATATTGCCGGTAGCGGTCGCTTTGGAACAGTTCCTTGCTGCCCTGTTCGATGCCGTCCGTAATCTCCTTCAGGCGTTCCTTGTTGGTTTTGGTTTCTGGCATAGGGAATCTCCTTTTCTTGAAATGAAGAACGCTCATGCGTAAGCGAAGTACTCATGCAGGAGCGCCGCAAACCGAATATCCGATGGGATTATGTAATTGCATTATGATAGTAATGCTAATATATCGTTTTCTCTTGCATTTTTTCGCTCAAGGGCATATAATATGAGCGAGAATCACAGCAAGGAGGTTCGTATCATGGCTTATGCAGCCAATATTCTGAATCGCCTCGTCCCGATCACGCAGTTCAACCGGGGTCAGGCGTCCCGCATTTTTGATCGGCTCCACACGGAGAGCCAGTTGGTGGTATTGAAAAATAATCAGCCTGCTGCCGTAATCCTCTCTCCGGAGGAATATGCCCGTCTCAGCGAAATTGAAGAGGACTATTTGCTTTTGATCGAGGCGACAAAGAGAATTGCTGAAAACAATGCTCCCAGCACGCCGATGGCCGAGGTTATGAAAGAGCTTGGTATCACGGAGGATGAACTCAACGATACGGAGGATGTAGCAATCGAATGAGCTGGAGCGTTGAGTTTCTTGACGAAGCGAAAAAAGATCTGAAACGGTTGGACCGTGGCGTGCAGGTGCAGGTTCTCAAGGGTATTCAGAAGGTCTCGCAGAATCCGGTTTCCATCTATGAAGGAGGCTATGGAAAACCGCTTGGGAACAAAAACAATACCGATCTGACTGGCCTTTTCAAAATCAAATACCGGGATTTGGGAATCCGCGTAGTTTATCGTTTGGAGCGCACCGAAACGACGATGCGTATTATTGTCATTTCCGCCCGTACTGATGAACAGGTCTATAAGGAAGCGGAAAAGCGCCGGGAAAAACACGGGCTGTAAGTGATACCCGTTTCTACTCAAGGAAGCGTGACATCAGACTTTTCTGAACAAATACAGATGCGGATGCCGGTCTTTCTGTCGGCACCCGCATTTTCGTTCGCTTGTCCCTTTTCCTTTGGTTTATCGGTTTTGTTCCCGCTGTTCCTCACGGCGGGATGCCTGCCCGCTGACGAAGCACAGGCACATGAGAAAAACGCCGAAGACGCTACCCACCAGCACACCAATGCCGAAGAAAAGCCAAATCACGCTCGTTTGCCTCCCTTTGAAAACGCCAGCTCGAAACTGACCTGTTTTCCATTGCCCTTCAACCCGACGGTCGCATCATAAGTCTTTCCTGTTTTCTCGGAATAACAGCCGGTGAGCTTGGCCTTTCCGCCCTTCAGCAACGCCGCCGCGATGGTCGGCGTGAGCTGCTTCTTCTTCGCGGTGAAGAACTTGCTGTTTTTCCACAGGGCGAAGTTGCAGCTCCGACCCTCGCAGAAATAGCCCGGTTTTTTCTCCACCACATTCTTTCCGCAACGGGGGCACTTGCCGACGATCTCAAACTCGGTCGGGAACAGTACCCCCGCATTGGGGACAGGCTGGTAGGTCTGGATCAGTTCACGGAGCATAGCAGCAATATCCCCCATAAAGTCCTCCGCGGACAGTGCCCCGCGCTCAATCATCTTCAAACGATGCTCCCATTCGGCGGTGAGCAGAGGAGATTGCAGGGCCTCCGGCAGCACAGTGATCAGCGACGTCCCCAGGGCAGACGGGAGCAGCGTTGATACTTTCGGGACTTCCGGCGTTCCACGAAGCAGGAGGACACCGGCTTTTCCAGAATGGCGGCACAGGTGGCCGGTGTGCCGATTCCCTTGCGCTCCGCATCGTCGGGCATATCCTTTGCCCCAGCGGTTTCCATGCTGTTGAGGATCGTATCCTCGGTGTAGTGCTTGGGCGGCGCAGTCTGTCCTTCCTTGACCGTGGCGGCGGAGACGGGGACCGTCTGCCCCTCGGTCAGCTCCGGCAGTGCGTTGTCCTTTTCCGGCTTCCCGTTTTCTCCCTGCGCCCGGGCGCTTCCCGCTTCTTTGGGCGCAGCCTTCAAAAGAGCGATTGTAAACCGCGGCCGATTGTTTTATAATGGCTCCATAAGAACAGAGCCCCGTCGGTCCGGCGGGGGGACCGCCGGACCGACAGGCCGAAGCGAGACTGAAGAAAGGAAGACTGCCATGTATAGTTTCAAACCCTATACCGAGCGCGTCGCGCGGCTCCGGGACGCGGTCCGCGACAGGCTCATCGTCGCGGACGCGGAGAAGGCGCAGCTGCAGCTGGAGGCGAAGAAAAAGTACATCAAATATCCGCCGATGCTGCAGAAGCCCTATATCTCCCTCTACGTTCTTGAGCGCATGCCCCTGAACCTCCACGAGGACGAATATTTCTTCGGCGGCATGGGCAACAAGGGCTGGGGCTCCGCCGGCGGTTCCGCCTGGCTGAGCGTGGACATCGAGAACACCTGGCCCATCCTGGCCGACGGGCTGCACCACGCGCCGGACGACGATCCCCTCTATTCCCACCAGAAGCTGGCGATCTCTCCCGAGGACGTGAAGAAGCTCCGGGAGCTGGGAAAGGAGCGGGCGGAGCTGGAGGGCGGCTTCGGCGCCCAGGACTGGCTGCCGGACGGCGTGCAGGAGCTCTTCGTCCTGCAGGCCAACCCCTCCGGGAAGATCGGCGGCTGGCCCATCTACCTGCCCCCCGGACACCTGACCCCGGGCTACCAGAACATCATCCGGCAGGGGTACGGCGCCATCCGCAAGAAGGCTCAGGACTGGCTGGACGAGCACGAGGGCAACATCATGGGCGACGATATCGGCAAGTATATCTTCTACAAGGCCGCCACCGTTGCCTGCGACGGGGCCATCACCCTGACCCGCCGCTACGCGGACCTGGCCCGGGAGCTGGCCGAAAAGGCCGACGATCCCGCAAAGAAGGCCGAGTTCCTCAGCCGGGCGGACAGCCTGGACCACATCGCCACGGAGACCCCCCGCACCTTCTGGGAGGCCTGCCAGATGGCCATGATGTACGACGTGTTCCTGAAGGCGGAAAACGATCCCGGCGTCATCAGCCTGGGCCGCTTCGACCAGTACACCTGGCCCTATCTGAAGGCGGACCTGGAGGCGGGCCGGATCACCATGGACGAGGCCCAGGAATACGTGGACGGCTTCTTCCTGAAGGTCAACACCTTCTACGGCGGCTCCTTCGGCAAGACCGCCCAGACCGCGGGCATCGGCAACTCCTTCCAGCACACCACCATCGGCGGCACCGACCCCGTCACCGGGGAGGACGCGGTGAACCCCGTCAGCTACATGGTGCTGGAGACCATGGCCCGCCTGGACCTGCACGATCCCACGATCTCCCTGCGGATCACGAAGAACACGCCGAAGGAGATGTGGGACTGCGCCATGGCGGCCTCCGCCCGGGTGGGCGGCCTGCCCCTGCTGCAGAACGACGACGTGATCATCCCCGCCCTGATGAAGGAGGTGGGCTTCTCCCTGGAGGACGCCCGGAACTTCGCCTTCATCGGCTGCCAGGAGATCACCGGCTTCGGCAACGACTATCCCGCCCCCAACGGCTCGGCTATGGGCCACAACGGCATCTTCTGGGCCATCGCCCTGGTCATGGCCATCAACAACGGCATCAACCCCATCAACGGCGCCCAGTGTCCCGCAAAGGTCCGCTCCGGGTACCTCACCGACATGGAGACCATGGACGACGTGCGCGCCGCCTTTGAGAAGATCTGCAGGTGGATGCTCACCTGGTCCGCCTCCCTGAACAACCTGACGGAGCACGAGTATCCTCGCCTCTTCCCCTTCCCCAACCTCTCCATCTCCACGGAGGGCTGCATGGAGTCCGGCAAGGACGTTTCCGAGGGCGGCGCGAAGTACAACAGCTACGGCGGCACCGCCACGGGCCTGGCCACTACGGCGGACTCCCTGACGGCGCTGAAGTACGTCGTCTACGATAAGAAGCTCGTCTCCCGGGAGGAATTCCTGCAGGCGATCCTGGACAACTGGGAGGGCCACGAGCCCCTGCGCCAGCGGGTCCTGAAGGAGGTCCCCCACTACGGCAACAACGATTCCTACGCCGACGACGAAATGAAGTACGTCATGGACCTGTACTACAACATCACCCGCGCCTTCTCCACCTGCCGCTGCACGACCTATAAGTGCGGCACCTTCGGCGCCTCCGACCACGTGGTGCAGGGCGAGATCACCTGGGCCACGCCCGACGGCCGCAAGACCGGCGACCCCATTGCAGACGCCTCCAGCCCCGCCCAGGGCAAGGACGTGAACGGCCCCACCGCCGTGTTCAACTCCGCCACGAAATGGGACCACGGCCACTTTATGGACGGCATGGCCCTGAACCTGAAGATCCATCCCACCTCCCTGCAGGCCAACGACGGCGTGACCAAGCTGGAGGACATGACGAAGACCTATTTCAGCCAGGGCGGCATGGAGATCCAGTACAACGTGGTGGACGGGGCCACCCTGCGCAAGGCCCAGCAGCACCCGGAGGATTATCACAATTTAG
>JAEEGK010027031.1_pt1 | contig 11630 bp, 8 predicted proteins | sample 8958771 | NCBI WGS metagenome assembly JAEEGK01 (sample SAMN16246547, study PRJNA631951) | gut metagenome | biome: gut microbiome; feature: rumen; material: SC-attached | host: Bos | place: Iran: Karaj | collected 2018-10 | reverse complement strand
TCTTCCCCGCGGGCAACACCGACGTGGTCTGGTTCAACAACTGGCTCTCCGGCCGCCTCTGCATCGACCTGAAGGACATCAAGGAGACGGAGTTCATCGTCCGCAATTCCATCCGGAAGATCCTGGATTTCTGCAAGGCCAAGTGCCCGGCCTTTGCCAACGCCTATCTGCTGGACATCGCGCCCCAGCTGGGCGTCCGCTGCTCCCGCCGTCTGGACGGCAGGGTGTATATGACCATGAAGCACATGGCCGCCAACGTGGCCTTCGACGACGTCATCGCCTGGTCCACCACCACCGGCTCCTCCGTACCCGTGGAGATCCCCTATGGCTGCATCGTACCCAAGGAGATCGACAATCTGCTGGCCCCGGGCCGCCACCTCTCCGCGGATCCCGACGCCATCGGTCCCCTGCAGCTGATCCCCCAGTGCGTGCAGACCGGCCAGGCCGCCGGCGTGGCTGCCGCCGTCGCCATCAAGGACGGCACCACCACCGCCAATGTGGACATCAAAAAGGTGCAGTACATCCTCTCCCATGAGCAGGATGTGCCCCTGCCCCGGCAGGACAACACCAATCAGGATATGGTCAAAGAGATGGAGGCCTGCAACTACGGCCGCGACACCGAGCGCGCCAAGCGCATCCTGGCAAAATAAGCGCGAAGCAAGCTCCGAAGCCTCTCTGATGAGGCCGATCCCCGTCCGGCACGCTGCATCCGGCAGCGTGCCGGACGTCTGTTTGGGGAAAAGTCCCCAGCGTGCGTTTTCTTTCCGGCAGTTCTGAGTGCAGCGCCAGATTTTGTGTTGCGGTTTCGTGTCTATGGCAAATATGGGATTTGGGGCCTTGCGCGCACTTGTATTTTCTGCGCTGTTGTGCTAATATTATTCTGTATCTTTATAAGATGATCGCCCGGAGACCGACCGGAGCGGCACAGGAGGAAGAATGGAAAAGCAGCTGACCATCGCGGTCCCGTCCTATAACGCAGCGGCTACGATCCGGCGCTGCCTGGATTCCATGCTGGGGCTGGATCCCCGGCTGGAGGTGCTGGTGATCAACGACGGCTCCACGGATAACACGGCGGAGATCGTGGAGGGCTACCGGCAGAAGTACCCGGAGCAGCTGCAGCTGCTGACCAAGCCCAACGGGGGCCACGGCTCCGGCATCAATATGGCCATCGACCATGCCTCCGGCCGCTATTTCAAGGTCGTGGACGCCGACGACTGGATCGTCAGCGAGAACCTGGCCGGCTTGCTGGACACCCTGGAGAAGAGCGAAGCGGATGCGGTCATCACCGGCTATGAGACGGTGAACGAGGCGACTGGAAAGCGCATCACCTATGCCGCCGACTGCCGCTATTCCGGGCAGGAGATCGGCGTGGAGCAGCTGCTGGAGGTCTATGACGACATCCCCTCCTGCTGTTCCTTCCATGGGCTTTTCTACCGCACCGGGATGTATCGGGGTGCCGGGATCCGGATGTCGGAGGGCATCTTTTACGAGGACCATGAATATGCGACGGTACCCTTCGCCGCCGTGGAGCGCATCCTCATCCTGCCGATCCTCTTTTATGAATACCTGCTGGGCAGCGCGAGCCAGAGCGTGGCCTTCCCCAACCAGGTCAAAAGGATCGGGCATATCGAGCAGGTGGTCCGGGATATCCTGCAGTTTCGTCAGGAGCGGGGGCCCCTGAGTCCCGCCCGGGACGACTATTTTCTCCGGAAGCTGGCCGTTGTGGTGGTGAGCTATTTCGCCGTCGCCCTCATCAAGAATCCCGATAAAAAGCAGGGGCAGCAGCAGGCCGACGGCTTCCGGCGCTATCTGGAGGAGGCCGAGCCGGAGCTTCTGCGCCGGATCTCGAAAAAATACAAGATGCTGGTCCTGTTCCGTCGGCTCCATCTTCCGGCGGAGCTCTACCAGGGGATCCTGGATACGAAGCTTTACCAGAGGTTCCGCAAGCTCTGGATCAACTGAAATCACCGGCGCTCCGGCGCGGATCCTGCGGGGAAAGGGAGAGAGAAAAGCGGCAATGTCACAATACGCCAGCTTATCCGGCAAGCTTGACCGGATGAAGCGGTTTTATCGGCGCTACGGCCTGGGGCGGACGGTGAGGCGCGTCGTACAAAAGGGCCGGGACCGGATCCTAGCGATCCTCTTTCCGCCATGGTCCGTGGCCGCCCGCCCTCTGGTCCATCTGCGCATCCTCTGGCGGAGGCTGGTCAAAAACGGGCCCCTTCCCCTGAAAAGCGCCTCCATGCGGAGGCTGGAGGCCCTGAAGGACCGGCATCGGGGAGAGCGCTGCTTCATCGCCTGCACGGGACCCAGCCTCTGCCGGGAGGATCTGGAGCTGCTGAAGGATGAGGTCACCTTCGGGATGAACACCATCCCGCTGATCTATCCGGAAACGGATTGGCGCCCCACCTATTATGTGGCGGTGGACAACTATATCCTGGGGGACTTTCTCCGCTTCCATGAGATCGGGGATGGGCGCTACAGCCGGAGGGAGAGCTTCTTTTCCACGCTGATGCATCCCCTCTGCCGCAGCGGGGACCAGCATTTCTGCCTGATCCACTGCGGGAACCACCGGAAAAAGAACATGGCGGAAAACCGCGTCCTTCTGTCGGAGGACCCCGCCGTCTGCATCTATGACTGCTTTACCGTCACCGTCATGGCTATCCAGCTGGCGATCCATATGGGCTTTCGGGAGATCTACCTGCTGGGGGCGGACTGCAATTACACCTCGGGCCGGATGCATTTCATCGAAACGGAGTTTGACCGCCGGACCCGGGGCGACGAGGCCTTTTACTCCGAGGCGGAACGGCTCAACCGGGTGGGCTACCGGGCAGCCGGAGAATTCGCGGAGCGCATGGGCTGCCGGATCTTCAATGCCACCCGCGGCGGGATGCTGGAGGAATTTCCCAGGATCACGCTGGAGGATGCTCTGAGAATAAACGACCATCGGAAAGATACTTGATGAGGTGAAAAAATGAACGACTACAAGCTGATCGCCATGATCCCCGCCAGGATGGGCTCCCGGAGGATCCCCAAGAAGAACATCCGCTATATGCTCGATAAGCCCCTGATCCAGTATCCCATCGACCTGGCGCTGCAGAACGGCTCCTTTGCGGAGGTCTGGGTGAACACGGAGAGCGCGCCACTGGGCCATGCCTGCGAAAAGCTGGGCGCCAGGTTCCATCAGCGTCCCCCCGAGCTGTCCACCGACAAGGCCACCAACCGGGATTTCACATATGAGTTCCTGAAAAAGCACGAGTGCGACTATGTGGTGATGGTCAACCCCACCTCGCCCGTGCTCCGGCCGGAAACCCTGGAGGGCTTCGTCCGTTTCCTGAAGGAAAACGACTATGACAGCATCATGTCCGTCGTCTCCTACAAGGCGGAAGCCTTCTTCGGGGATACCCTCGTCAACTTCACGGGGGAGGACAAGATCCCCTCCGAGAAGCTGGAGCCGGTGGAAACGGTGGTCTGGGCCCTTACCGCCTGGAAGAGGGAAAGCTTCATCCGCATGCAGGAATCCGGCCGGTGCCCGATCTTCGGGGGCAAGCTGGGCCGCTTCGCCATCCCCAAGGATGAAGCTGCGGACCTGGATACCGAGGAGGACTGGAACATCGCCCAGGCGGCGCTGCTGGCCCGGCGGGAGGAGGCCTTTGCCGCCCCCCGCTATATGGAGCTTGATGAATAACGATTTTGTTGTTATACACGGAGGATTTTTACGATGAAAGAAATCAAAGTGGTGGACTGCACGCTGCGGGACGGCGGGTATGTCAACGACTGGGAATTCGGAAACAGTACGATGCTCTGCGTGTTCGAGCGTCTGGTCAATGCCGGGATCGACATTATCGAGATCGGCTTCCTGGATGAGCGGCGCAGTTTTGATCCCAATCGCTCCATCCAGCCGGATACCGGGTGCTACGACAAGATCTATGCAGGCTGCGACAAGAAGAATTCCATGGTGGTCGCCATGATCGATTACGGGACCTGCGGCATCGAGCATCTGGGTCCCTGTGAGGAATCCTTCATCGACGGCATCCGCGTCATCTTCAAAAAGCCGAAGATGCGTCTTGCGGTGGAGTTTGCCCGCCAGGTCAAGGCCAAGGGCTACAAGGTGTTCCTGCAGATGGTGTCCATCACCGCCTACCAGGACCGGGATATCCTGGATCTGGTGGACCTCATCAACGATCTGGAGCCCTACGCCGTCTCCATGGTCGATACCTACGGCCTCATGCACAAGGAGGATATGTTCGGCTATTTCCATCTCCTCAACCGGAACATGAAGGAGAGCATCATCCTCGGCTATCATTCCCACAATAATTTCCAGCTGGGCTACGCCAATGAGATCGAGCTGCTGCGGCGCACCGTCACCCGCTCCCTTGTGGTGGACGGCACCGTTTACGGCATGGGCAAGAGCGCGGGCAACGCCCCGCTGGAGCTGCTGGTCCAGTATATCAACGAGAATTACAACGGGCACTATGACATCGACCAGATCCTGGAGATCATCGATGTGAACATTATGCGGATCTACCGGGAGCATTACTGGGGCTATTCCCTGCTCTTCTTCCTCGCCGCCGCCAACGACTGCCATCCCAACTATATCAACTTCCTGCTGGATAAGGGCACCCTTTCCATCAAGGCCATCAATGATATCGCCGGGGAGATCGAAAAGGGCAAGAAGCTGGATTACGATAAGAACTATATTGAGGAGCTCTACCGCAATTATCAGCAGAAGACCGTCTCCGGCAGCGATACCGAGGGCCTGAGCAAGGCCCTGGGGGATCGTCCGATCCTGCTGCTGGGCCCCGGCAAGAGCCTGGCGACCCAGGAGGAGAAGATCCGGGAATTCCGGGAAAGGAGCGGCGCTGCGGTCATTGCGGTCAACTGCGTGCCCCAGAGCATCCCCACGGATTTCGTGTTCATCAGCAATTCGAAGCGCTACAGCATGCTCTATCAGTTCTTCCGCAGGCTGGACGAGGGCTGCGGGATCATCGCCACCTCCAATATCTCCAGCATCGACCGCCCCTTCGACTATGTGTTCAGCTATGAGACCCTGCGGGACGAGGACCATGTGATCGAGGACAACGCCCTGATCATGGCCCTGAAGGCCCTGTGCGGCTGCGGCGTGAAGAAGGTCACCCTGGCCGGCTTCGACGGCTTCTCTGCCCAGAATGCGGACAACTATTTCGACGAATATATGCAGAACAGCGCGGATTTCGGCAGGCTGCAGCAGGTCAACGAGGCGGTCCGCGAAAAGCTGAAGGCCATGAGCGGCGAGATCCGGGCGGAATTCCTGACCCCGTCCCTCTACGAGAGCTGACATGGCGGAGCGAATCGCCCTCTTCGATCTGGACGGGACCCTGCTGGACACCTCCCCGGGGATCCTGCACGCTGTGGACGAAGCCGCCCGCAGCCTCGGCCTTGCGCCCATCGGGGCGGAGGACAGGCGCAGCATGATCGGCCCGCCCATCGAACAGTCCTTCCGCAGGGTCTGCTCCCTCAGCGCGGAGGAAGCGGACCGGGCCGCCGCCATTTTCCGCCGGAGCTATGCGGAAACCTATCTCCTGGAGGCCGAGCCTTACCCCGGCGTCTACGAGGTGCTGGAGCAGCTGCGTCTGATGGGCTGGAGGACCGGCGTGGCCACCTATAAGCGGGATTCCTATGCCCGGAAGCTCATGAAGGCTAAGGGGATCACCGACCGCTGCGACTTCTGCCTCGGCTCCGTGGAGGGCCAGACGAAGCAGGAGATCATCCGGCGCTGCATCGAAGCCCTGGGCGGCGATCCGGAGCATACCGTGATGGTGGGGGATACGGTCCACGATGCGGAAGGGGCGAAGCAGGCCGGCTGTGCCTTTATCGGCGTGACCTTCGGGTTCGGCTTCCGGAGCAGGGAGGAGATCCTTGCTCCGGGGGCCCTTGCTGCGGCAGATACGGCAGAGGAATTGCTGGCCGTTTTTGCCGGCCTGGGCTGAGGGGAGGGCCTCATGCTGCTGGAAGTATTCGAAAAGCTGCAGAAGCACCGGTTCCTTTTTGAGGAGCTGGTGAAGCGGGACTTCAAGAAGAAGTATAAGGGGACGGTCCTGGGCATGGTGTGGAGCGTCCTTGCGCCGCTGCTGACCCTGCTGGTGATGGCCATCGTATTCACCCGCTTTTTCGGAAGGGACACCCCCCATTTCGTGGTCTATATGTTCTGCGGCACCCTGAATTTCAATTTTTTCACGGATTCCACCAAGGGCGGTATGGGAACGATCCGCAGCAATGCCGGGATCTTCACGAAGGTGAATGTGCCCAAATACCTGTTCCTCCTGTCGAGGAACGTCCAGGGCCTTCTGAATTTCGCGCTGATCCTGCCGGTGTTTTTCATTTTTGTGGCGGTGGATCATATCCCCTTCACCTGGCGGTTTTTTTGCCTGGTCTATCCCATCGTCTGCATGATCCTTCTGAATATCGGCGTGGGAATGATCCTGTCCGCCCTCTATGTTTTTTTCCGGGATATCCAGTATCTTTACGATGTGTTTACCCGGCTGCTGATGTATATGTCGGCGATCTTCTACAACATCAATAAATTCGATCCGGAGCAGCAAAAGCTGTTCCTGCTCAATCCCGTCTATCTGTTCATCCGCTATTTCCGAATGATCGTGATCGAGGCGACCGTACCTCCCCTGTGGTATCATCTGCTGATTGCCTTTGATACGCTGCTCCTGCTGGCGATCGGCTGCTTCATGTATAAAAAGTACAATACCCGTTTCCTGTATTACGTCTGATCCGCGCGGGGCTTCCCGCGCATTCCCGGAACCTCCATCTTTTCCAAAGGAGAAGGACCGTGCTTTTTCAATCGTTTCCGTTCCTCTTTTTCTTCCCCTTCGTCGTCCTGCTGTACTACCTTGTCCCCCGGAGACTCAAAACGCCGTGGCTGCTGCTGGCCAGCTATTTTTACTATGTCTGCTGGGACTGGCGCTATATGGCGTTCCTGCTGTTTTCCACTCTCAGCACCTGGGCAGCCGGCAGGGCCCTCGGAGCAGGAAAGGGAAAAAAGAAGCTGATCGTCGCTCTGTGCGTCCTGGTCAACGTCGGCATCCTGGCAGTGTTCAAATATGCCCATTTCGCCGTGGGGACGGTCAATCTCCTACTGGCGAAGGCTGGGCTGGCAGCGATCCCCAATGAATTCAGCCTGATCCTGCCCGTGGGCATTTCCTTCTATACCCTCCAGGCCGTCGGCTATCTCTTCGACGTTTACAGAGGCAAGATCCCGGCGGAGAAGGACCTGCTGACCTACGCTCTGTTCGTCTCCTTCTTCCCGCAGACCCTGTCCGGGCCCATCGGACGCGGCGCGGGGCTGCTTCCCCAGTTCCGCGAGCCCAAGCCCTTTGATTATGAACGGATGCGCAGCGGCCTGCTTCGGATGCTCTGGGGCCTTTTTGTCAAGCTGGTGATCACGGAGCGTCTGGCGGTGCTGGCGGACAAGGTCTTCGGCGCGCCGACGAAGTATGAGGGGCTGACCCTTGTCCTGGCGGCGGTGGCCTACGGGCTGCAGATCTACTGCGATTTCTCCAGCTACAGCAATATGGCCGTCGGCGCTGGGGAGGTGTTGGGGATCGAGATGATCGAGAATTTCAAGACCCCCTATTTCTCCCTCTCCGTGGGGGAATTCTGGCGCCGCTGGCATATTTCCCTCAGCTCCTGGTTCCGGGATTACCTTTATATCCCTCTGGGCGGCAGCCGCAGGGGGACCCTGCGGAAATACCGCAATGTGCTGATCGTCTTTGCCGTCAGCGGCCTCTGGCACGGGGCCAACTGGACCTTCGTGGTCTGGGGCCTGCTCAACGGCCTGCTCCAGATCATCGAGGCCATGACCGCCGAGTTCCGCTCCTTCCTGGCCAAGATGCTCAATGTGGATCCGGACAACTGGGGGAACCGCTTCTTCCGCATGGTGATCACCTTCCTTCTGGTGGATTTCTGCTGGATCTTTTTCCGATCCACGGATATCGCCGCGGCCTTCACCTTCATCAAGCGGATGTTCGTCTTCAATCCGACGGTCCTCTTCAACGGGTCGCTGCTGAAGCTGGGCCTGGATCTGCCGAATATCGTCGTGCTCCTCATTTCCCTTCTGGTCCTGCTGAGCGTCAGCATCGCCAACTATCATGGGATCACGGTGCGCCATAAGCTGGCGGAGCAGGGGCTGGTGTTCCGCTGGGCCGGGATCCTCATCGCCATCTTCGCAGTGTTGATTTTCGGCATGTACGGTCCCGCGTACGACGCCTCCAGCTTCATCTACGCCCAGTTCTGAGTATCAAGGAGTTTTGCGATATGGAAGAGAACAAAGCTCGGCAGGAACGGCAGCGGGCGAAGGCCCGCTATCGCAGCTTCACGAGGGCCCTGAGCTTCCTGGTATTCGTGCTGCTGTTTTTCCTGCTTTACGGCAGGGTAAACACCCTCCTGCGCAACAAATCCGGCATGGAGAACCTGCTCACCTTTTATGACGAGCCCCGGGACAGCGTGGATGTGATCTTCGCGGGCACGAGCCATGCGCTCAACGCTTATTCCCCCATGGACCTCTGGAACCGGCGGGGGATCGTTTCCTACAACATGAGCCAGAACGGGCAGATGCTGCCCCTGACCTACTACAGCATTCAGGAGGCCCTGCGCCTCCAGAAGCCGAAGGTCGTGGTGGTGGATCTGTATTATGCGGTAAAAAACGGGAAATTCGGCAACGATCAGTTCACCCACGCTACTGTGGACAATCTCCGCTGGAGCCCGGTGAAGCTGCGGGCGATCCTGGACGGGACCAGGAAGAGCCTATGGAAGGAAATGTTCTTCCCGACGATCGCCTATCACTCCCGCTGGAACGAGCTGAACAACAAGGACTTCGCCCTGACGGTGAATCCCCGCCGGGGGAGCGGCCTTTCCTATGTGATCAGGGAGGCCATCGTGCCGGAGATCACCCACACCGACAGCGTGGGCGGGATGTCCGAGGTATCCAAAGAGTATCTGAATCGGATCATCGACTTCTGCGAGAAAAAGCAGACGCCGCTGGTGTTCACCGTGGTTCCCTACAGCGTGGGCAACGACAACGACTCGAGATCCGCCGAGGAGCAGCTGGCTGTTTTCAACGAGGCGAAGGCCATCGCAGCGGAGCATGGGATCCCCTTCCTGGATTTCTTTGATCACCTGGAGGAGATCGGCATCGACTTTGCGGCGGATTTTTACGATCAGACCCATCTGAATGCCCTGGGCTCGGAAAAGGTCAGCGTCTATATGGCGGATTGGCTGGCGGAGCACTATGACCTCCCGGACCACCGCGGGGAGGACGCTTATCAGCGCTGGAGCGACGACTATAAAAAGTATGTTTCGCAGAAGCGGAAGGTCAAGAGCGAGCGCCTGCCGGAAACAAACGATATGGCCGGCTATTTCCGTTTCCTGGAAAACGAGAAGGATTATCTGGTGCTGCTGAATATGGGCGGGAAAGCCACCGGGGGACTGACGGAACGGGAAGTGGAGGCCATGCGCGCCTGCGGGATCGGGACGGATCTGCGGGAGCTGAACGGCCAAAGCTGGGTGGCGGTCCTGGACAAGGGGATCAACGCCTACGAGGAAACCAGCACGGAAAAGATCCAGTACCACGGCGAGTATGAGGACCTGAAGGTCGCCCTGTTCAGCAACCGGGGCGGGAGCTACTTCAACACGATCATCGACGGCAAGAAGGTCGGCCCGAACAAGGAGATGCTGAACGTGGTAGTGTATAGTATCTCCCAGAAAAAAGTGATCGACAGCGTCGCTTTCAATATCGGGGAAGATAACTGCAAAGCAGTGAGATAAAGCAACAAGAGACGGGAGACAGAGATGATCAAAGAGAAGATAAAGAAGCTGCTGTGGAAGCACCACCTGTATAAGCCGGTGTATAAGCTTTACATCAGCCTGGTGATGTGCTTCCCCGCCAAGCGGAGGAAGCGATTCTGCGGTTATTTTGATGCATTCTTGGAGCAGTTGGACCGGGCAGCACCCTACTATACGGTGCCCACGGTGGTGTTCTTCGGCCATATGGGGGACGGCAGGAAGATGTTTTACAGCCGTCTGGCCGCCCAGCTGGAGGATCTGTATCCCAACAACCGGGTCCTGTTTGTGGATCGGGGACCGGACATCAAGCGGAAGTCCACCCAGGATGTGCTGGCACAGCTTCGGAAGCACGGGCTGCTCAAGATGGAAGAAGAGCATGGCGGTCCCAAGGATTGGAAGAGCAGATTCCTTAAGCTGGAATATACGGAAGAGATGCGCGCCCTGATGGCGGAAAAGCCCTATCTTCGTCAGGCTGTCTCCATTGCGAGGGGCGCTTTCGGGGAAACTGCTCCGAATTATCTGGAAGCTATGACGTGCCTCTGTTACCGCTGCTACGACGCCTTGCTGAGCAAGATCAACGTAACCGGCGTGAACATATGGAATGAATTCCGCTTCAACCACTATCTGCTGGCGGAAATGTGCCGGGAACGGGGGATTGAGGTTTCCTTCATGGAATTCGGCTCCCTGCCCGGGACCCTGGTCTTTGACCGCCGGGGCCAGATGGGGGAGAGCAGCCCCGCCGTGGATTACGAGGAATTCCGGCAGCTGAGCGTGACGGAGGAGGAGCTGGCGCAGGCGGAGGAAACCGTCGCCTGGCTGAAGGCCAGCGGCCTCAACCGCAATAAGCAGCCCAGCGAGGAAATGGAGGAGAAGGAGGAGCTGAAGCGCCTACGCCCCGACCGGCCCGTGATCCTCTTTGCGGGCCAGTGGGACATGGCCTCCGGCATGATCCCCTACACGGAGCATGTCCGCAAATATCATTCCCCCGTGTTCGAGAGCAGCCTGGAGGCGCTGCTGGCGCTGGCGAAGCTCGCGGAGAAGCACGATTGGAACCTGATCTTCAAGCCCCATCCCAGCGTGTGTGAGGAATATGACCCGGCGGCTCTGCCGGACAAGGTGATCTTTGTTAAAAAATACAATATCAACGATCTCATCGATCTGTCCGACGTGGTGGTGACCATCCTGTCCTCCACGGCCTATGTATCCCTCATCCGGGACAGGGCGACGGTGATGCTGGGCTACAACCAGCTGCGCAGCAAAGGCTGCACCTATGACGCCTTCCGCCCGGAGGACGTGGAGAAGGCGCTGACGGCGGCGGTGGAACAAGGGTACACGGCGGAGCAGCGCGCCGCCTTCATCCGCCATGTGGCCCAGATGAGCAAGTATTATCTGTATCAGGACGGCGAGAAGCGCGATGGCCCGGTGTACGGGCGGCCTCTTGACCAGCTGGCCCTGGAATTCCGGCCGGTGCTGGCGGCGGGCAGAGGGAAGGCCGACGGCGGGGAACGGGAGGATGCCGCGCTGTTCATCTGCTCCACCCTGCCCGCGGTGTTCACGGCAGCGCATATCTGCAGCAGGCTCCCCGAGGAACAAAAGCGGGGGCTCATCCTCCTCAACGCGGCGAAAGCGGAAGCCTGCCTGGATATGGACCGGCTGCGGGAGCAGTTCGGGCTGGTGGAAAGCCTGCGGCTGGAATCTCCCATGACCCAGGCCCGCATGGCCAAGCTGGCCAGTATGGCCGCGGAGAACGAGCCGGAGGAAGAAAGCTCGGAGGAGCTGGAGGTGCCGGCCCGGACGAG
>JAEEGK010027027.1_pt1 | contig 11631 bp, 8 predicted proteins | sample 8958771 | NCBI WGS metagenome assembly JAEEGK01 (sample SAMN16246547, study PRJNA631951) | gut metagenome | biome: gut microbiome; feature: rumen; material: SC-attached | host: Bos | place: Iran: Karaj | collected 2018-10 | reverse complement strand
CAGTTCGTAACCGCGCTTACGCACCTCTTCACACTGCGGAAGCGCCATAGCATGCTTCAGGCTGTCGGAGCTGGCATAATAGATGCTCTTCTGGCTTTCGGGCATATTCTCCACATATTCCTTCAGTGTGACCTGTCGGTCGTCGGCAGTATGGAAGATCAGAAGGTCGCGCAGGAATTCCTTGTATCTGCCATACTCGTCACAGATGCCGCATTTGATATCCGTGCCGTAATTTTTGAAAAACTCCTCGTATTTCGGCTTGTCTTCCCGCATGAGTTTTTCCAGCTCGCCTTTGACGCGCTTTTCCACATTCTGTCCGATCAGCTTCAGCTGGCGGTCATGCTGCAGGATCTCGCGGGAGATGTTCAGCGAAAGGTCCGGAGAATCAACCACGCCTTTCACAAAGTGAAAATAATCATGAACGATCTTGTCACAGTTCTCCATGATCATAACGCCGTTACAGTACAGCGTGATGCCGCTTTTTCTGTCGCTGGTATAGAGTTCTTTGTTCTCCTCTCCCGGTACAAAAAGCATGGCTTTATAGCTCACAGCGCCTTCGGCATTGATACGCACGACGGCGCAGGGATCTTTAACTCCCAGGTGTTTCTCGTGATACCACGCAATGCAGTCCTCATCCGTCAGCTCACTCTTGCTGCGCTGCCAGATGGGGATCATGCTGTTGAGCGTTTCATTCTCGGTGACCATCCGGTAATCATACTTTGGATTGCCCTCATCATCGGTCTCGCCAGTCTCGAAGCGCTCCTGATGGTCGATGTCCATCTTAATGGGCCAGCGTACATAGTCGGAATACTTCTTAACGAGCGCCTTGATCTTCCAGGTCTCCAGATACGAGCCGAAGATCTCATCCTCTGTATCTGGCTTCAGGTGCAGGATCACATCGGTGCCAACAGTATCCTTCTCACAGGCAGAGACCGTGTATCCATCCGCGCCTTTGCTGTTCCAGCACACGGCTTCCTCTTCTCCGTACTTTCTGGAAATAACAGTGACTTCATCCGCCACCATAAAAGCGGAATAAAAGCCGACGCCGAACTGACCGATGATTGAAAGATCTTCGTTCACCGCTTTGTCGCTGTCCATCTCACCTTTGAACTGGAAAGACCCAGACTTTGCGATGACGCCGAGATTCTTTTCCGCTTCGTCCATCGTCATGCCGATTCCGTTATCACGTACCGTGATCGTGCGGGCGGTTTTATCCGGGATGAGATCGATACGGAAATCCTCGCGGCTCATTTCCACGGCCTCTTCCGTCAGCGACAAATAGCAAAGCTTGTCGATAGCGTCCGACGCGTTGGAAATCAGCTCTCGCAGAAAGATCTCCTTATTGGTATAGATCGAGTTGATCATCAGGTCCAGCAGGCGTTTGGATTCCGCTTTAAACTGCTTTTTAGCCATAGTCTGTTTCCTCCGTCTATCATAAACAAATTGTTATCCAAATATTGATCCACAGGAATCGTGTTCCCTAAAAAATGCCTAAATATTATAGTCCCTTCTAGGGCGAAGTGCAAGCAAAAAAGCCGATCACTGCCGGAAAAAAAGCTGCAGCGTATTAAAGAGCGCGACTAGATAGGTGTGATCCACATGACCGCTGCCGGCTACCATCGTATAGTGAAGGTTGCTCTCTGAAAACGGTTCTCCGCTTTGCAGCAGCGTATAAAAAGAGGCTTCCGGAACCGCTCGGTCATCGTACTCGCCTTCCACGATATACAGGCAATTTAGTGGGAAATTGCGTGTACCTTTTTCTGTCCAGGTATTCAAAAGATAACCGCGTTCGACGGCGCCTCCACCGGTAAACGCAAAATTCGCGGCAAGATCAAAATTCGGCCCGATGATGCTGATATAATTCATATACGCGCCAAAACTCGCCCCGAAAAATCCGACATGCTCTCTGGCTTCCGTCAGCGCCTCCCGTGAACCGTTTTCGGCCCAGGTGGCATAGTTTTCCGCCGCAAAGCGCAGAAGATCCTCGCCCACTTCCCGTTTCATCTGCTCATACTCAAAGAGATTTCCGTTTGCGTTTGGTGTATTGTCATACAGATAACAGCAGGGCGCCAGAACGATCAGCGGCCGGCAATATCCCTGCTGGATCATATTGTCCAGCATATTCTTCACGTATACCGGTTTTGTTTCTCCCTCCGGGGTACAGTAATCCCGTTCATTCACAAGCCAGAACCGGTAGTCCGCCCAGCCGCAGTGCAGCAGCACCAGTACATCGTACCGTTGCTCCTCATTATAACCATACGGCAGATACACTGCCATCTGCTTGCGGATATCGTAGTACTCATCACAGTAATAGTCCCTTGTGATATAGTCAACGATGCTGACCGTTCCCTGTTCCTCCGCCTCTTCAAACAGCGCCGGGTCAAGATCTCTATCCGAAAGGGCCACTTCCCGGAGTGAGCGCGGTTCTTTTACAGGAAAAACTTCAGCCTGCCCCTGTGTCTCAGTATCCGACGCTACTACCACTTCTTCTGGTTCCGGAGCTGCCGGTTCCACTGACGGCGTTGTTTCTGTTTCAATTTCTGTTTCCGCAGCCGGAACTATCTCCGTATGCTGTCTGATCATGCGGAGCAGGATCAGCGCTGCCAGCAGAAAAATGAGAAACAACAGAATGACCGCGATCCAGGTTTTTTTCCTCCTGTTCATCGCTTAACCCGCCTGTTCCGCCAGAAAAGCGGCCATACGGCTCACAGCGAGATTCATCAATGTTGGGTCGATAAACCGGTGGTCAGCATTCAGCACAGGGAGAAACTCGATCACGTTTTCTTCCGCAAATGATCTCACAGCGTCAAACGGCACGATCTCATCCTTCGTTCCATGCACGATCATGATGTCATCTGCGTACGCGATAAAGTCAGCAGACATAATATCATTTTCCCTCAGTTCCTCCAGGAACGCTTTGCTGATGCCGATCCTGCGGTCGAATCCGACCTCCACATCTTTTCCTCTCTCAATGAGTTCCATCTCCTCCGTCGTGATGATCGCATGGATCATGGATTCATAGATGCAGACTGCCGGGCTGCGAAACGTGATCCTGTTGAAAGGATTTCCGTGCTCCAGCAGATATTTCAGCACAAGATACGCGCCGAAGCTCGTTGCGCATACGCTGATGGTTTCCGGCGCAAAGCTGTCCGCTGTATAGCCCGTCACGATAGTCAGATACCTGTCACAGTCCGCGAGGCAGAGCCTCTTCCGCACATCATCGCCATGACACGGCCAGTCGAACACCAGCACCCCATATCCCTTATACTTGGACAGCAGATAGTTTGCAAAGCGCTCAGCGGAAAGCGTATCCTTATGGCCGGTAAACCCGTGGCAGTAAAGCACAACTTTACGGATATTCCGCACATTGTCCTCATACATCAGCTTGCATCGGATGTTGTAACCCGGTTCGTGAATATCAAAATACTTCTTCATCATTGCTTCTTCCTCATAGAAAAGAAAAAGCCCTGAACCCCAGAGGGCCAGGACTTCTTTTCTGTGGCGGAGGGTGCAGGATTCGAACCCGCGTGGACTTTCGCCCTAACGGTTTTCAAGACCGCCCCGTTATGACCGCTTCGGTAACCCTCCATAAATTGCCGGCATTGCCGAGAACAGCACGTATTATACATGATTTGCCCCGGCAATGCAAGCGCTTGTTTACAGGCTCCGGAACATCTCAAACATGTCTACATCGGAATCTTTTGCCTTAAGCCCGCAGTTCATCGTATAACCGTCCGGGTACTGTACGGTAATGGTGATCTGCGTTCCCTCTTTGATGCCGCGATTTGCCACATCGTTTAGAAACGGTCTGAAATTCGGATGGTTGCTGTTGAACGTTCTCCAGGCACCGCGCGCTTTCATGATCGTCTGAAGGTCCATTTTCATTGCTTTTTCCTCCTGTTATTTTGCTACGGCATAAAGCTCTTCCCGCAGATGCAGGAAAGTGGGCAACTGCTGTCTTACTTCGTTTATTCTGTCGAGATCCAGTTCCGCATAGATGATCTGTTCCGTCTCATCAGCTTCCGCCAGCACGATGCCGAACGGGTCTACCACCATGGAATGACCCCAGCACTCATATGAAAATCCCTTATAGCGAGCAGCGGACGCACCGATGAAAAACACTTCGTTATCCACCGCCCGTGCGCGAAGGGACAATTCCCAATGGGCGGGTCCGGTCTTCATGTTGAACTGTGCGGGAAGGAAGATCACTTCAGCGCCGCGTTTTGCCATGGCACGGAACAGTTCCGGAAACCGAACGTCAAAGCAGATCGCGACGCCCATCTTCCCATACTGTGTATCAAACACCGTGATCTCATTACCCGGATCGAACGTGTCTGATTCCCGAAAACGCATGCCGGGCAGATCAACATCGAACAGATGCACTTTCCTGTGACTTGCGATCAGCTGTCCGGATCCATCAAACACATAGCACGTGTTGTAAAGCACATCGTTTTCCAGCTCCGGAATGGAACCTCCGATCAGCATCACATGATTGTCTTTTGCCCAGCCGGCTTCCCGGACCAGAGAGTCCTGATATCCCTCTTCTGCAACCTGCCTGAAATACTTCCCGGAGTAAGGGCAGTAGTACATCTCAGGAAGCACTACGATCTCCGCACCAGCGCCCGCTGCTTCACGCACCATCTGCTCCGCCTTTTTCATTGTTTCTTCGTACTTCAGTTCCGTACGGATCTGGCATACAGCCACTTTGATCGTTTTCATAGCAGTTTCAAATACTCCTCCACTGGGAATTCGTGAATCAATTCATTCTTCTTCAAATACAGAGGATGATGCGGATGGCCTTTCACCGAACACTTCCCTGCACAGACCCACTCAGCGGCATATTGTTTCCCGATCTCAATCATATCCCGCACACAGTCGGCGAGGTATGCTCTTTTTTCAATAATGGCTCCCCACGCAGCCCAGATCACAGGCGTGCTGTTCTCTTTCGCAGCTTCCCGCACAATATACGAGAACGCAGCCATGTTTTCCCGATGCAGTTCTTCGTTGCAGTTCAGGTCCATATCGTCCGGCCTCGTTGCTCGCTGCGCATAGACGTTAAACATGATCCAGGAGTCAAACCCGTTCGCGTCCGCGATCCGCGAGACCGATTTCAGCGTATTATCAAGGTTGTCCGGCTCCGCCGTTGAGGGATTGATACCGATGCAGATGAGCGGGCGCTTTCCTTTCGTTCCCAGAACATACCGGTATTCGGTATAATAGTCCGGAACATAAATCCAGTGTCCGGCATCGTAAGCGCCGCTTCTTCCGGATCGCAGAAGAGCATCAGCGAATGGTTCGATTTCAAGTTTCTGACTTTCAGAAGATGGAATATGCATGAATGATACCTCCGGTGCTGTCAGATTCCGAGAATCGAAGAAAAGATCCGTATGATAACGGGCATGGTGACGATAGAGCAAACGGTGCTGTGCAGGACCGTCTGTGAAGAAAAGATACCATCACCGCCGTACTGGATGGAAAGAATGGATACGATGATCGCGCTGGGACATCCGGCTATGATGGTGCAGATCATCACCAGTTCCGGGTCAGACGTCATAAGCCTCAGAACAAGAAATGTGACCGTCGGAATAACCAATAGACGAAACGCGCTGGCCGCTGCCAGTCTTCCGTCTTTAAACGCGTCCAGAAGTCCAACCGTTCCGAGCGATGTGCCGATCACCAGCATCGACATCGGCATCGTGGCACCGCTGAGTGTGGACAGCAGCCCTGACAGAACAGCTGGCGGCTGAAAGCCAATGAAGAACAGCAGCAGACCGGTGATCGTCGTAATCAGCGGAATGCTGAAAATGTTTCTGAGGCTGATCGTGCCACCGCCCTGGCCGCTCTTCATTCTCCACACGCCGTAGGTAAACAGGATCACATTGAAGGGTATGCACGAAATGGCGAGAACGAAAACGGCCTTGGAGCCGAACAGGACCTGTGCTATCGGGAGGCCTACAAACATGGTGTTGCCCAGGGAGATCAGGATCTCCAACGCCGGTCTTCTCTCTTTTCCAACCGGAATGATTTTGACGACGAAATAGCCGATCACAAACCCGACTACTTCTGTAACAGAAGTCAGAAAGAGGATCTCCATCACATTGCCGAAGCTCATAGAACGGTCCGTTGAGAGCATGGAGCTCAGAATCGTGCCGACCATGAACACATTCAGTACCAGACTGCTTGCTGTTTTGGTAAACTCTTTTCCGGCGATACCTTTTCTGGCCAGATAATACCCGATCACCATCAGCACAACAACGACTACCATTTTGTTTAACAGCGCCTGAAATTCCATCGAATTACTCATCGAACATTGTTCGATGCTTCCCCTCTCATTTTGGAATGTTATTAACTATTATTTCAAACCGCAGAATCTGATTTTCAGATACCATAATTTGCGGTTATCTTACCATGTTTTTTTCCTGAAAACAAGACAAGAAAAAACTTGACAAGCACAATTCCCGGTGTTATGATTATCAGGCTTTCAGAAATGCGCGAGTGGTGGAATTGGCAGACTCGCTAGATTCAGGTTCTAGTGCTCACTCCGGGCGTGCGGGTTCAAGTCCCGCCTCGCGCACCAGAAAAAACAGTCATTCAATCGGGTGGCTGTTTTTTGTTTTGGTACTATGAACAAAGTGCCGGGAGGGTTTTGTCCTCCCGGCTCATTTTTGCTGTTTTAGATTCTTCGACTCGCTGTGTGCTCAGAATGACACTTTTTATTCTTTCCCCGCCAGTCTCTTATACTTCGCGTAGCGGCGCGCGGTATAGTCCTCGGCGTCGGCAAAGAGACGCTCAGCGCGGTCGGGGAACGTGCGCGTAAGACTCGCGAACCGGGTCTCACCCATCATGTACTCCCGCAGTTTGCCATTCGGCTCTCCAGAGTCGAGCGAGAACGGGTTTCCACCAGCCTTCTCCACGTCGGGGTTGTAGCGGTACAGTGGCCAGAACCCACATTCCACCGCTGCCTTGCCCTCGTCCATCGCCTTCGCCATGCCCTTCGCGAGCCCGTGGTTGATGCACGGCGCATAAGCGATCACGATCGACGGTCCGTTGTACGCGGCCGCTTCCTTCATTGCCTTGATCAGGTGCTCAGGATTTGCGCCGAGACACACCTGCGCCACATAGATGTAGCCATAGGTGGAGAGAATGAGGCCAAGGTCCTTCTTCGGCGTCTCCTTTCCGGCCGCAGCGAACTGAACCGAAGCCCCCGTCGGCGTTGCCTTCGACGACTGCCCGCCCGTGTTCGCGTACAGCTCGTTGTCCATGACAAGCACGTTCAGGTTCCGCCCAGTCGCCAGTACGTGGTCAAGGCCGCCGTATCCGATGTCGTACGCCCATCCGTCGCCGCCGACCATCCACACAGCCTTGCGTGTCAGCGCGTCCTGCCGTTCCTTCAGAAATGTGATGTCGGTGCCTGTCTCCGCCGTCTCCGCAAGCGCATCACGCACCGCGTCCGACAGCTTCACCGTTTCCTCCTCCACGTCTCCGCGGTCGAGCCATGCCTCCAGCGCCGTTTTCAGTTTCCCGTCGGAGGTGCGCTCCGCTGCGCTCTTCGCATGCATCTTTACCTGGTCGCGCATCTGCTCGGCTGACATTGCGATGCCCAGAGCGAATTCCGCGTTATTCTCAAACAGCGAGTTCGTGAACGCGGGGCCGAAGCCGCGCTTTGTCACAGTTTGCGGGTACGACGGCGTATAGAACCCGTACGCCTGCGAGCAGCCCGTGGCGTTCGCTACGTACAGCCGGTCGCCGAACAGCTGCGTAAGAAGTTTGATGTACGGCGTTTCGCCGCAACCCGGGCAGGCGCCCGAGAACTCGTACAGCGGCTGCTCGTACTGGCTGCCCTTCGCCGAGAAGCGGTTCATCGGATTCGCCTTCTCCGACAGCGTCAGGCAATGGTCCCAGTTTGCCTGCTCTGCAAGCGCATCGTCCAGCGGCACCATGGACAGCGCCTTCTCTTTCGCGGGGCACACGTTTACGCAACTACCGCAGCCCTGGCAGTCCAGCACATCTACCTGGATGCGGTAACGCAGTCCTTCAAATCCCTTGCCCATGGCCGGTTTTGTTTCACAGGGTGCGATATCTGCTTCTTCTTCCGTAAACAGGAACGGACGGATCGCCGCATGCGGGCAGACCAGCGAGCAGCGGTTGCAGCCGATGCACTTTGCGGCGTCCCAGACCGGCACGTTATCTGCCACACCGCGCTTTTCGAACCGTGCAGTGTCTGTCGGCATGATTCCGTCTGCGTACGGCAGGAATGTGCTGACGGGAATGTTGTCGCCCTCGGCGCGGTTCATCGGGATCAGGACATCCCGCACGAACGGCGGGAGAGACGGGTCAGGCGCGGGCGTGTCGTCCTCAAGATCGGCCCAGGACGCCGGCACGTTGATCTTCACGAGGCCGGTCAGGCCGCGTTCGATCGCCGCGAGGTTCATGTTCACGATCTTGTCGCCCTTCTTTGCAAACGTTTTGACCGCCGCTTCCTTCATATACCCCACTGCCTCGTCTATGGGCAGTACTTCAGCCAGCTTGAAGAACGCCGCCTGAAGCACTGTGCTCGTGCGGTTGCCCAGGCCGATCTCGGCCGCGATATCTGTGGCATCGATCGTGTAGAAATTGATGTTTCGTTCCGCCAACAGCTTTTTTGCGCGGTTCGGGAGATTAGCTTCCAGCTGCTCCCCCTTCCAGCGCGTGTTCAGCAGAAACGTGCCGCCCGGCTTCACCTCGCGCACGATGTCGTAATTGCGCATGTAGCTCTGTTTGTGGCACGCGACGAAATCCGCCATGGTGACATAGTATGTAGACAGGATCGGCTCGTGTCCAAAGCGCAGATGGCTCCGCGTCAGGCCGCCGGATTTCTTCGAGTCATACTGGAAGTACGCCTGTACATACTGGTCGGTATTGTCTCCGATGATCTTGCACGAGTTCTTGTTTGCGCCTACCGTGCCGTCCGACCCGAGGCCCCAGAACTTGCACGAGATGATGCTCTTTCCGGAGGTCACAATGTTTTCACCAACCGGCAGTGAATGGAATGTCACATCGTCTGTGATACCCACCGTAAAGTGATTCTTTTTCTCACCGGCCATATTATCGTACACGGCTTTGATCTGTGCCGGCGTCGTGTCCTTGGAAGACAGACCATACCGTCCGCCGAGGATCGTTAGATCATGTCCGGTTTCCTTTAATGCTGTAGAAACATCTTCATACAGCGGCTCGCCCAAAGCGCCTGGTTCCTTAGTGCGGTCCATTACAGTGACGATTCTGCAGGTTTTTGGAATTGCCGTCACAAAATGCTTCAGCGAGAACGGGCGGAACAGGTGCACCTGCACGAAGCCAACCTTCTCGCCGCACTCATTGAGGTACGCAACGACCTCGCGTATCGTGTCGCTCACGGAGCCCATTGCCACGATGACTCGCTCCGCGTCCGGGGCACCATAATAATTGAACAGCTTATATTCGCGGCCGGTGATCTCGGATATCTTCGCCATGTTCTCCTCCACGACAGATGGGAACGCGGCATAAACTCCATTGATGGACTCGCGGTGCTGGAAGAACGTGTCATCATTCTCGCCGGTGTGGCGGATCGTGGGGTGTTCGGGGTTCAGTGCATGGTCACGGAATTTTTTGAGTTCCTCATAATCCACGAGCTTCGCCATATCGTCAAAATCGAGCACTTCGATCTTCTGGATCTCGTGAGAGGTGCGGAATCCATCAAAGAAATGCTGCACAGGGATATGACCCTTGATGGCCGAGAGATGCGCCACAGCGCCGATATCCATAGCCTCCTGAACACTGGATGACACCAGCTGCGCCCATCCCGTCTGCCGGCAGGCCATCACATCCGAATGGTCGCCGAAGATGGAGACGGAATGCGTGCCGACGGATCGGGCCGCCACATGCATTACGCCGGGAAGCTGCAGGCCGGCGATACGGTACATCGGCGGGATCATCAGCATCAGGCCCTGGGACGACGTATACGTAGTAGCGAGCGAACCTGCTTCCAGCATGCCCTGGATCGCACCGCACGCGCCGGCTTCCGCCTGCATCTCGATGATGCGCACGGACGTGCCGAAGATGTTTTTCATGCCATTTGCGGACCACTCGTCAACATGCGTGGCCATCGGGCTCGACGGGGTGATCGGGAAGATCGCCGCCGTTTCGGTGAATGCATAGGAAATATATGAGGCGGCTTCATTGCCGTCCATGGATTTGAATACTTTCTGTTTCGCCATACGGTTTCCCTCCAACTGATCTTGATCACGTTTTTGTGGTTTTGATTCTTTTTTTATTTTATCACCACGGATTGGCAGAATCAACTAAAAGCTTGTGTTCATATCAGGTATTATTCCGTCATTTTTGTCATAATTCAAGGCGCAGCTTCTTGAATTCGAACCGGGTTTCCCATATAATACCAGTATGGAACTGAGAGAAAGGATGGTACCGATGTCTGCTCTGTTTGACAGCCTGCGGGAGTTTACGTTCCTCTCCGTTGTTTTTCGTCTTGCGTTTGCGATGGCTGTTGGCTTCTGTCTGGGCTTCGGGCGTGCCAAAAAGCAGCAGAGCGCCGGTCTGCGCACCTATATGCTGGTGAGCATCGGGGCTGCGCTGACGATGATCGTCGCAATGTATGAGCATGAGATGCTCTACGGTGTCTGGGCCTTTGCGTCAGCCTTCACAGATATCAAATACGATGCGGTGAGATTCTCAGCTTCGGTGCTGACCGGTATCGGTTTCCTCGCGGCCGGTACGATCATCGGGATCTCGCACCAGCAGGTGTCCGGTCTTACCACAGCCATCGGGCTCTTCTCCTGCGCTTGTCTCGGGATCGCCGCCGGCGCCGGCTTTTTTGAGTGCGTGATTATCGCTATCGTTCTCATCATCCTCACAATGGAGTTCCTGAAGCCACTGGAGATAATCTATAAGCGGAGGCTGCGAAACATTACGATCTACGTGGAGTTCAACACAATCTCTTCCATGGAGACGCTCCTGCAGTTCATCGAGGATCGGCATGCCCTGATCCATGAGGTGGACATTGAACGGTATGAAGCCGATGGTGAAAATCATCCTTCCGCCATTTTGTCCCTGAAGCTCGGGAAAGAGAATCCTTCCCACTCGGCAATGCTCTCATCTATCGCGGAACAGGAATATATCTACTCCGTGCAGGAACTGATCTCGTAAAGGAGTTGCTTCGGAATGCTTACGATCTTTGACGGACTACGGGATATCACGCTGTCTTCGATCCTGTTGCGGTTGCTGCTGGCGTTTGTGTGCGGCGGTGCTGTCGGCCTGGAGCGTTCGTACAAAAACAGACCTGCCGGGTTCCGCACGCACATCCTGGTGTGCATCGCCGCCGCAACAGCTTCGATGACCGGCATCTATCTCTATCTGAATCTTCATCTGCCCACCGACGTTTCGCGTCTCGGGGCGTCGATCGTGTCCGGACTTGGTTTTATCGGCGGCGGCACCATTATGGTGACGAGGAAGAACACCGTACGCGGACTCACGACGGCCTCCGGTCTCTGGGCTACCGGCATTATCGGGCTTGCGGTCGGCGCCGGTTACTTTGAAGGCGCGATCCTCGCTACTGTCTGTGTACTGGTGACAGAGACGCTCTTTTACAAGTTAAGCCGGAAT
>JAEEGK010027025.1_pt1 | contig 11631 bp, 12 predicted proteins | sample 8958771 | NCBI WGS metagenome assembly JAEEGK01 (sample SAMN16246547, study PRJNA631951) | gut metagenome | biome: gut microbiome; feature: rumen; material: SC-attached | host: Bos | place: Iran: Karaj | collected 2018-10 | reverse complement strand
TCTTGGTTGCCATAAGGGTCTTGTATAAATCGATTTATCGTATTCAATAGTATCGGACCGGATTGCTCCGTCCGAGGTTGTCGCTGATGCGAACTGCAAAGGTAGGAAATTTTTCGCGGATAACCTTACATAATATCTCCACGATGTCCACTTCGCTCTCGAAGTGACCGATGTCCAGGACCATGAAACCGGCCGGCGTGAAGAAATGGTGGTAGGAGATGTCGCCGGAGATGTACAGCTGGGCGCCCGTGGCGCGGGCGGCGTCGATCTCCGATCCGCCGGCCCCGCCGCACATCGCCACCTTCTCCACCCGGTCGACGGGTTTCGAGGCACGGACGACTTGGAGGCCGAATCTTTCCTTGACATAGGCAATGGCTTCCTCCCCCGACATCGGGTGCGGGAGCGTTCCCACGGCGCCGAGGCCGTAGCCGCCTTCATCCTCCATCACGGCGATGTCCGCAAGGCCCAGGCGGCGGGCCATCGCTCCGCTCACCCCGGCGATCACCTTGTCCGCCGTGGTGTGCGCCGCATAGACGGCGACGCCCGCGCGGACGGCCTTGATCACCGCGTCGGAGACGGGGTCTCCGCCCTGGATGCGCTTCAGTCCCTTGAAAATCAGCGGATGATGGGTGACGACCATGTCGCAGCCCTTCTCCACGGCTTCGTCGATGAGTTCCGGTGTGCAGTCGAAGCCGATGAGGACGCCATGGACCTCGTCCCCGGGTGCGCCGATGCACAGGCCGCTGTTGTCCCATCCTTCCTGGATGGAAAGCGGCGCGAACTGCTCGATGGCTTCTACGATATCGCGGATGGTCATAGGCTCTTTCTCACTTCCTGCAGGCGGGCCCGGATTTCCTTCAGGGAATTCAAGGCTTTCACGCGCTTCTCCACGCTGCGGCGGTCCTCCGTCAGGCGGGCCTGGGCGCCGTCCAGGGTCATGCCCTGCTTCTTTACGAGGAACTGGATCTGTTCGAGGGTTTCCACGTCCTCCGGATGGAAAAGGCGGTTGCCCTTGGCATTGCGGGACGGCTTGATGAATTTCTCGAAATAGTTGCTCCAGTAGCGGACGGCCGACGTGCTCTCCCCGAGCCGTTCGGCCACTTCACCCATCGTATATAACAGCTTGGCCATGGTGTAAGAATGTTATTCCTACAAATATAATAAAAAAATCAATCCATCGACTGCCGCGTACTCACGGACATGTACAGCATTTTCGCGTACTCGTCCGGGTCCAGGGAAGCGAACAGGAAATGCACCGGGTCCAGCACCTTCCCGCCCCGCAGGACTTCATAGTGCAGATGCGGGGCGAAAGTGGTCGAAGAGATGCCCACCGTGCCGATTTTCTGCCCCCGCTTGACGCTCCTGCCCTGCGGGACATTGATGTCACCAAGGAGGGCGTACCGGGTGATGTACCCATTCTTATGGTCGATTTCCACGATGTTGCCGAGGCCCTTGTTGGAGCGGATTACGTTGCGGACGACTCCGTCGGCGGAAGCATGGACCGGACTCCCCTGCGGGGCGATCAGGTCGATGCCGCCGTGCTGGATGTCCACCTTGTACAGGGGATTGTGCTTGAGGCCTACGGAGGCGCCGGTCTGGACATAGGACATCTCCTCCAGCGGCAGGGTGAGCGGCGGCAGGCTGTCCCGCCGCTGCGCCATCAGCCGGTAGATTTCCCGGAAGTTCTCCTCCACGTTCTGCGCCATCCGCTGGAGACTCTCGCTCTTGGAGGCGGAATAGGACAGGTAGAAGCTCTCCGACAGGGAATCGCTCACGCTGATCATGTCCGCCGCGGTGACGGCGTCCACCGAAGGGGCCTCCGTCTCGAAGATCCGGCGGTATAGGGCGTCGTCCCGCACCTCCAGGCCTTCCACCACGTCAGTTACCAGGCGTTCCTTCTCCCGAAGTTCCTGGTAATAAGTCGCATACAGGTCATTCTCCTGCTGGAGCCGCTTTTCTTCCTCCGTGGAGAACAGGAGGGAGAACAGCACGTAGAACCCGATGGCCGTCGTCACCGTGGCCGCCAGGTAGCGCAGGGCCTTTCCGATGCGCCTGCGGGTGGCGTTGATCTTTCCCTTCGTCTTCATCGGCCGGCCGGTTTGCGGACCATGGCTTCATAGTCCTCGGGTGAAACATCCAGGTCCATGTACGCGGACGGGTTCACATAGTCGCTCCGGTACAGGATCTCGTAATGCAGATGCGGGCCGGTAACGCGGCCCGACTTGCCGCTCAGGGCGATGCAGTCGCCACGGCGGACCTTCTGGCCCACGTAGGCGAACATGTCGGCCAGATGCGAATACCGCGACACGTAGCCGAAGCCGTGGTCCACCTCGATGTGGTTGCCATAGCCGTAGAAATCGCTCTCCACCAGGATCACCGTGCCGTCCCCCGTCGCATAGACAGGATTGCCCGGATCGCAGGAGAAGTCCATGCCCGTGTGCATCTTGCTCTCCCCCGTGATCGGGTCGGTCCGGTAACCGAAAGGGCTGGACAGATGGAAGGAGTTCGGGGCGGTGCTCATGGGCGGAATCGCCGGGATATGGGAAGCCTTGTCGCCCGCCACCTGGGCCAGAGCGAAGATATCGTCATAGGACTTGGACTGCACGTAGGCCCGCTTTTCCAGCCGGTCCAGCCGCTGGGCCGTCTGCCGCAGGATGTGGCTGCGGTCCAGCGCCGCCAGGGCGGGATAGCGGTTGTTCCCGCCGATGCCCGCGTTCCGCACGGCCGCCGGAATCTCGTCCTCGCCGTACACCGACCGGTAGATGCGGTCATCCCGTACTTCCAGCAGGGAGATCACCTCCTCGTCGCGGTCCAGCCGGGCGCCCATCTGCTCCAGGCGGGACTGCCAGTCGGCATTCTGCCGGCGCAGGACCGCCGTCTTGGGCAGGTCCATGCCCAGCACCCAGACGCTGATTACCATGTACAGCACGAACAGCAGCGCCCCGGCCGCCAGGACGACGAGCGTCTTCAGCAGCCGGTGCTTCTTCTTCCCCTTCAGTTCGACCTTAAGCGTCTCGGGGTTCAGGATATATTTGCCCTGTTTCTGTGCCAACGGAACTTACAATGCAGTCTGCAAATATACGGATAATTTCCGTAACAGTCCCTTGTGCACATTTCGTGCCCGGGCGGAGGCTACTGCATCTGGCGCAGCAGCACGGTGATGCCGGGGAGGCGGGCCGGGAGGCCGGAAAGGTCGGTCTGGGAGAAGTGGTACGGGATGAGGACCTTGGGCTGGATCATCTCGGCGGCATGGACGCACTGGTCCACGGTCATCGTGTAGGGCTGGTTGACAGGAAGGAACGCAACGTCAATGTCCTTGATATCAGCCATTTCTGGGATATCTTCCGTGTCACCGGCAACGTAGATGCGGAGACCGTCGAGGGTGAGGATGAAGCCGTTGTCACGGCCCTGGGGGTGGAAGTTCGTGCGGCCCTCAGAGTAATTGTACGCGGGGACAGCGTCCAGGTGGATGTCGCCCGGGAGCTCGCGGCTGTCACCGTTGGCCATCACGGCACCCCAGCCCAGCATTTCCGCGACACGGGCGTTGGTGACGAGGTTGTCGGCATTCGCGCCGAGGGCCTCGAGGGCCACGCGGTCGAAGTGGTCGCCGTGCTCGTGGGTGACCAGGATGACATCGGCCTTCGGGAACTCCGTGGCGTAGTCGGTGGGGATGCTGAGACCGCTCACCGGGTCGATATGGATGGACAGACCCTTGTACACGATCTCCAGCGTGCCGTGCTTGATGAGGGTGATGCGGACGGGAAGACCGCTGTCGGTGAAGAAGGTCTCGACGGCGTATTTCGTGACGGGCTTGCCGGCAGCCTGCCAGCCTTCGATGCCGCCGAGGAGGTTGCATACGGCAAAGCCGGCCTTGGCGAGCTTCTTGGCGGCCTCGGCGCTGCGGCGTCCGGTCCGGCAATAGACGGCGACCGGCGCCTCCTTCGGGCAGGCAGCCTGGACCTGCTCCAGGAAATCAGGCGCGTTCCAGTCGAAATTGGCGGCCCCGCGCAGGTGGCCTTCGGCATATTCTTCGGGGGTGCGGACATCGACGAGGAAGACGGCCGGATCGGCAGCCTTGGACTCGAAGTCGGCGACTTCCAGGTTCGTGACGGGGGCTCCGCAGGCGCAGGTCATCGCGCCGAGGAGGGCGGTGAAAAAGGACATGGCTTTCATGGCTTATAGCAGACTATGGGTTAACGACTTGCATTCCCTGCAAAGATAATAAAAAAAACGGCTTCGGTTCATTTCCGAAGCCGGCTTGGGAGCGGTAGAGAGATGGGTTGGGTGTGAATACTATTCCTGGTAAGCACCCACATCAATTGTAAATAACACGGATCTTGAGGGACTCTTCATCCTTGATCAGGTGAAGACCTTTCTTGAAAACGAAGGTGAAGGGTTCGTAGCCGTGTGAGCAGAAATAGTTGAACGTGTATTCTTTCCCCTCTTTAAGGCCGGTTACGACGGAGGACATTTCTTTCACCAGGCAGTTGCAGTTGGCGGTCGGGCCGTCTTTTTCATAGACGCGGTAGTTGATGACATCCCCCTTGACAGAAGACTCGCAGGCGATTCCGTTGAGTGTGATGGCGCAGTTCATCATCGCATTCGTGCGGGTGACCCGCAGGTTGCCATCTTCGTATTTCAGGGTCAGCAGGGAGACGTCCGATTGGCTGGTTCCGGCCCGGGTACCGGCGTCGGTAGCGCAGCCGGTATGGGTGAACTCATCGGTTTTAGGCAGGAGGGATTTGTTGCAGCCCGCCCAGACGGGCAGGACAAGCAGGAGGAGCAGGAGTTTTTTCATGATGCACATTATTTAGTTTTCTACTTTCCAAGATTGATTCTGACGCCGGTCGCCACCGTAAACATCCACGGATGCTCGCTGCTGTAAGTGGAGAGGACACGGCGTTCGGACGGGAGGGTCCAGCTAATTTCCGGTTCCACAAAGAGGCTGAGGTTCCGGGTGGCGTTGAACTGGATGCCGCCGGCGCCGAGCAGCCGGAATGCGGGACCGTCTTTGCCGATGGATTGTCCGTCCATCGTGGCGCCTAAGCATAAATCACCTTTCACCCCTGTGCCCAGATAAGCGTCCAGCCATCTACTTGAGACAAAGGTCCAGTCCAGCCGGACCGGGATGCCCAGATAATGGACGAGTTGGGTCTTTTCCCCGGGAGGATACGAGAACGAAGAAGAATAGAGCGAGTACTCCAAACCGGTTGTTACGCCGATCTTCTCCGTGACGGGGAATTTGACAGAAAGGCCGACAACCAAAGGCATTCTATGAGAATGGGTTGTTTCCAGGCCGTTGGTGCTGTTGGGGCCATCAATAGCATTGCTGTTGGGGCTGCCGGGACCATCAATAGCATGGTTGCCCGGGATAAGGGCGCTCACATCGGCCCTGGAAAGTTGCGTCGCAAGAGCGGCAAGAAGCCCGCCTCCGGCCGCGATGGCCCCTTCGGTGCCTATATTGAGCTGTACGGCCGATTTTTCTGTCGATGGTTGAGGCACGAACGGCGATGAATCCTGCACGACGGGACGGTTGTCAGTCGCAGGTTCTTCCGGAGTATCTTCCGGGCCGATATCATCCGTTTCGGGGATGAGGGTCTCTTCGGGTATCCGGGTTTCTTCGGCTACGGTGGTGGCTGCCGGCTTTTCCGGTTGTTCAGCCTTCGGCATGGGCCGAACCGCTTTTGTCCGAACCGCCTGTGCAATCAGCGGCTCCGTCGCAGGTGGCGTGGCCGTATCCAGGCTATCATCGACCTGACTATAGGTTTCCACGGGTTGCGGAATCAGCTGGATGCCGTCTTCTGGAACCGTTGGTTTCCTGAGGAGCAAGACGGCGGCGAGCCCTGCTGCGATGGCGGGGGCAACCGCCCAGACGAGCGGGAAACGCTTCGCCTTCGTCGCGCCAACGGCGGCGCGGCGGGCGTGGAACGCGGCAAGGCTGTCTTCCGGAAGGTTACTTTCGTAGCCTCCCAGTTTGTCCTTGACGATGTCTTCCCATTTCCTCATGATTCCTGTCCGTTCAAATAATGTCTGATCTCTTCTTTCAGTTGCTTCCTTGCTTTGGCCAACACCCCGGCCGAACCTTTCTCACTGATCCCCAGCATTTTGCCAATCTCCTTATGCGAGTAACCGTCGATACAATACAGGTTGAAGACGGCCCTCCTCAAATCCGGCAGCTGGGATATCCATTCCAGCAGTTTCTCCTCCGGGATCGTTTCCATCTCCGCTTCCATCGGCTCCGGGAGGGTATCCTGTGTCCATGCATCCAGAGAGACGGTCCGCCATCGCTTCCGCTTGATCTGGTTCAGCGCCTTGTTAATCGCAATCCGGCTGATCCATCCATAGAGGGAACCTCTGCTGCCGTTGAATGTCCGTATCTTTTCGATGGCATGAATGAGCGATTCCTGCATCAGGTCCTTGGCCTCCTCGTCGTCTCCCAGGTAGCGCCGGCACAGTGTATACACCCTGGCTGCATATCTTTTATACAGCTCATCTTCCGCCAATCTGTCTCCTTGGGAGCAGCGCCTGGCCAGTTCCTGCTCGTCCAACGGCGTAAACACCTACAATGTCATTGTTTTTCTACAAAGATAACTAGTTCAACAGATTCCTGATCTATATACACACAAAACCTCCGAATACGTCTCGAGCTTCCGGTTTATTTCAACGAATGATTTTCTGTACAAGCCAGACTTGTACGATTTCAACTGTGTGATGCGAGTGCTTGTACAGGTCCACCGGCGGGACCTATCCAAGCAAAAACGGCCGGAAATGCTCGTACAGGTCCAGGCTCTGGACCTGTACGAGCACCCGTTTGGATGGAGATGTCATAATAATCTGAAATACGATCCCGACAAAAACAAAACCGGCCTCGGATGATTTCCGAAGCCGGCTTATGTGCGGTAGGTGAGAGTCGAACTCACACACCCCAACGGGCACTACCCCCTCAAAGTAGCGTGTCTACCATTTCACCACTACCGCGGATTGGGACTGCAAAGATACGGCAAAAATCCGAAACTGCAAATTATTTTTCGACTTTGTTCTTGTGACGGTTCCAAAGGCCGTACACTTCGCTCACGTTTCCTGCGGTGATGAAAGCCTTGATATCGTTATTCTTGATATAGTTCATCACGCTGGAGAACTCATCCGTGGTGAGGAGGGACTGGATCTCAAGACTCTTCTCGCCGCTGTAACCGCCGATGACCTCGTACAGGGAGCAGCCGCGTTGCAGGGTTTTGGTGATGTAATTGCGGATTTCTTCCTCATGTCCCTTCGCGATGATGCAGATGCGCTTGCGGCGGTTGACCGAAGCCATGAAGTAGTCCAGGGCGAGGCCGTTGAACCAAGTGCCCACCAGGCCGAGCACGACCAGACGGAACGGATTGATGGCGAAGGCCGTGCAGCAGATGAGGGCGCCGGCGACGGTCACGGACACGCCGATGTCGAAGTGCAGGTACTTGTTGACGATTTTGGCCAGGATGTCCAGGCCGCCCGTGGAGGCATTGATGCTGAACAGGATGGTCTGCGAGATGCTCACCACCAGGACGAAGACGATCAGATCCATCAGCGGGTCGCCCATCACGGAAGTCAGACCGGGCTCGACGAGCTTTTCGTAGGGGCACACCTTCTCCCAGAATTCCAGGAGCGGACCCAGGATCATGGCCGTGTATACGGTCTTGGCGCCGAATTCCTTGCCGATCAGCAGCCAGGCCAGGATCAGGAGGATGGCGTTGATGACCGTGACGACCGCAGAGACCTTGACGGGGATACCCAGCATCGTGAACACATTCGAGAGAACGATGGAGAGACCGGAGATGGACCCCAGCACGAGTTTGCTGGGCATCATGAAGTAATAGACGGCGGCGGCCGCAATGGCCATGCCCAGGGTCATGATGAACAGTTCCTTCCAGAACTTCCAGGTGCAGAGGTATTGCAGGATCTCTTTCATGGCGTGGTTAGTTTCAGCCTTTAAAGTTATGAAATAATCTCGAATGTGCGTCTTTTTTTATGATTTCTTGCTATTTTTGTAGAAAACACTGACAAGATGAAAGCCTATATCGAACAGAACCGCGAACGCTTCTTCGAGGAGCTTTTCTCCCTGCTGCGCATCCCCTCCATCAGCGCGAAGCCGGAATACAAGCCCGACATGTACCGCTGCGCCCGCCGCCTGACGGAACTGCTCCTTGCGGCCGGCGCCGACAAAGCCGCCGTGTACGAAACCAAGGGCAATCCCGTCGTCTATGGCGTCAAGACCGTTCCCGGGGCCGCGAAGACCGTGCTCGTGTATGGGCACTACGACGTGCAGCCGCCGGAGCCCCTGGACAAGTGGCGCACCGACCCGTTCCAGCCGGTCATCGCCAAGGACCCCGCCACCGGGGAGATGGCGATTTACGCCCGCGGCGCGAACGACGACAAGGGGCAGCTGTTCATGCACCTGAAGGCTTTCGAGTTCCTGCTCAAGAAAGGCCTCCTGCGGCATAACGTGAAGTTCATCTTCGAAGGCGAAGAGGAAGTGGGCAGCCCGTCCCTCGCCGCCTGGGCGGAGGAGCACAAGGACCTCCTGAAGGCCGATATCATCCTCGTGTCCGACACCACGATGATTTCTGAAAAGGTTCCGTCCATCAACTGCGGTATGCGCGGCCTCTCCTACCTGGAAGTGACCGTCACCGGCCCGAACAAGGACCTGCATTCCGGTCACTACGGCGGCGCCGTGGCGAATCCGATCAACACGCTCTGCGCGATGATCGCCAGCCTGCACGACGCCGACGGCCGCGTCACCGTCCCCGGCTTCTACGACGATGTCGTGGAACTTTCCGCCGAAGACCGCGCCATGCTGGCCCGTGCCCCCTTCGACATGGACGAGTACAAGGCTTTCCTGGACATCAACGAAGTCAAGGGCGAGAAGGGCTACACCACCCTGGAGCGCGTCGGCATCCGCCCGTGCCTGGACGTGTGCGGCATCTGGGGCGGCTACACCGGCAAGGGCGCGAAGACCGTCCTGCCCTCCACGGCCCATGCGAAGATCTCCATGCGCCTGGTCCCGAACCAGACCTCCGCGAAGATCACGGAGCTCTTCGAGAAGCATTTCCGCGCCATCTGCCCGCCGTACGCGAAGGTCGATGTCCAGCCCTGCGAGGGCGGCAACGGCTTCCTCATCCCCATCACCTCGGACGGCTACAAGGCCGCTGCGAAGGCGATGGCCGAGGTCTACGGCATCGAGCCGGTCCCATCCCGCGGCGGCGGCTCCATCGCCGTCCTGGCGGACCTCCAGCGCATCCTGGGCATCGACCCGCTCCTGATGGGCTTCGGCCTGGAGCGCGACACCATCCACTCCCCCAACGAGAGCTACCTCCTGCGCCAGCTCTTTGCCGGCATGGAATCCATCGCCCTGTTCTATCAGTATTACTAGGACGCACCTGCCGCGCATAGCTTATAGGATGCCTCCCCAGCAGAAAAAGCGCTACGTCGTCCTGGACGCGCTCCGCGGGTTCGCCATCCTTGGGATTATCCTGGCGAACTTCCCGGAGTTCTCCCTCTGGACCTTCTCGGATCCATCGACCTGGACCCGGACGGACACGGTGACCCGCGCCGTCCAGACCTTTTTCGTGGACGGGAAGTTCTATACGCTGTTCTCCCTGCTTTTCGGCGTGGGCTTCAGCATCCAGATCGCCAATGCCGGGGGAAAACTGCGGACGTTCTACCGGCGGATGGCCGTGCTCCTTTGCATCGGCCTGATCCATCTGTCCTTTCTCTGGAGCGGAGACATCCTGGCGCTCTATGCCGTGTGCGGCATGATCCTCCCCCTCTTCCGAAAACTGCCCACCCGCAAACTATTGACGATTGCGGGCTGCCTGTTCTTCGTTCCCGTGGTCCTGGACGCCATTTTCGGGACGCGCCTCGCGGACCCGCTGGAGCAGGAACAATGGCGGATCTGCGGTTTGTACGGCATTACGGAAGCCAATTTCGGGACCTGGCTCTCCGATGCCCATTGCTACCGTGAAGTCCTGCAGTTCCTGCACCAAGGCGCCGTGGAACGGATGTGGGAATTCGTGTCGGGACACCGTCTCTTCAAGGTTCTGGCCCTCTTCATGATCGGTTTCGCCGTGGGTCAGGAGCGGGTGTATGTCGACCTGGACAAGATCAAACCCCTGATGAAGCGGATCCTCGCCTGGGGGCTCACCCTGGGCATTCCCTTCGGAATCCTGTACACCTGGAGTTCCATGCAGGGATCTCCCTGGGGGAAGGTGGCCCATGACCTGCTGTACCTGTTGAGCGTCTATCCCATGGGCTTCGCCTATGCCGCGGGCTTCGGTCTCCTGTTCTCCAAAAGCGAAAAGGCTCCCGGCTGGATGCTCCTCGCTTACCCGGGGAAGATGGCCTGCACGAACTATCTCAGCCAGTCGGTCATCGGCATCCTCCTGTTCTACGGCATCGGCCTGGGACTCGGGAACCGGGTCGGCCTGCTGGGGACGGAACTGATCGCCCTGGGCGTCTATGCGTTCCAGATCCTCGTCAGCACCCTCTGGATGCGGTCGTTCACGTATGGCCCGGTGGAATGGGTGTGGCGGATGCTGTCCTACGGCAAGCGGCTTCCGCTGCGTCGGCGGTAAGCGCGGTCTTGGTTTGTCAGTTATTTTTGCTATCTTTACCTCAACAAAATCAATGAGTTATGGCAAAGTCTGACGTCAAGAAGATCAAGTCCCCCGAAATCGGGGTCACCCGGAACGGGAATGTTCTCGAATCGACCTACTTCGACCGGAACGGCTATCAGATTGTGGCGAAGGTGGAGAACGGACAGTTCATCCTCTCCCGCTGCGGCGCCGGCTGGGGCGATCCTGAGAAGGGTGAAAGCATCGTCGTTTCCCCGAATGACACCCGCAAGTTGATGGACAGCCTCAAGGTCAAACATCCCGAGACCCTCCTCAAGAGCCTCGGCAAGCGCTTCGCGCTGAAGGAACCGCACAATTCCTTCGTCAAGATCCAGACGTCCCTCCAACGGAGAGGCATCCCCTTCGAGCGGAAATAAGAACCGGAAACAATCGCCGGACTAGTCCTCTTTGTTGCGCAGGTACTTCCAGCCTACGACAGGGAGGATGAAGGCGATGAGGCAGGCGATGATCCAGAAGATGGACACCGGCCCGAAATCGTATACGCCGTCGGCAGCATGGCCTTCGATCAGGAAACCTGAGACGATGGACTGCGCGCCGGCGGCGGCGTAACTGGAGATGCCCACGATGCCGAGGGCGGCGCCGGTAGCCTTGCGCGGGACGAAGTCCAGCGCCATAAGGCCGGCGACGATGCAGAACACCACGCTGAACGCCATGCTGAAGATGGCGATGTACAAGATGTTCATCCAGTAGTTCCCGCCCGTGAACAGGAAGAGCGCGAGGGTCACGACGGTGAGCGCTCCGGCGATTACCACGGGCCGGGCGCGGTTCCCGTGGAACAGGCGGTCGGAAATCCAACCGGCAAGGAGGTTGCCCACCACGCCGAACGCCTCGGAAATGCCGATGATCTGCGTGGCGCTTTCCAGCGAGAACGTCTTCTGCTTCTGGAGGAACAACACCCCCCAGTCGCTCACCGCGTGCTGGGTAATGTAGATGAAAGCGCTGGAGATGGCGATAACCCAGATGC
>JAEEGK010027024.1_pt1 | contig 11631 bp, 7 predicted proteins | sample 8958771 | NCBI WGS metagenome assembly JAEEGK01 (sample SAMN16246547, study PRJNA631951) | gut metagenome | biome: gut microbiome; feature: rumen; material: SC-attached | host: Bos | place: Iran: Karaj | collected 2018-10 | reverse complement strand
AGAAGGAGGTTTGTCTGGTCATTTACACCCCTGCTATCCCTGCAGACCATCAAGAACTGATGTTCTTCCGCGATAATGGTTTTGAGATACAGAAACGCGCTCAGGTGCTGGGCACATTGACCCAAGCCCACAAAGGACTTTGTGTGGCAGGAACACATGGCAAGACCACGACATCCACCATGTGTGCCCATATCATGCACCAGAGTCATCTCGACTGTAATGCCTTCCTCGGGGGTATCTCCAAGAATTACGGCACCAATTATATCCTCTCCGACTCCGACTACGTCGTCATCGAAGCCGATGAGTTCGACCGTAGCTTCCACTGGCTCCGTCCCTGGATGTCGGTTATCACCTCAACAGACCCTGATCATCTGGACATCTATGGTACCAAAGAGGCCTATCTCGAGAGTTTCCGCCATTATACTGAATTGATTCAGTCAGGTGGGGCACTGATTATCCATCGTAATCTCGAGATGAAAGAAAATCTCCAAGAAGGTGTACGCCGTTATGACTACAGTCTCACAGAGGGCGATTTCCACGCAGAGAACATACGCATCGAGAATGGAGAGATTACCTTCGATTTCATCTCACCCATTGAGAGCATCAAGGATGTGCAATTGGGCCAGCCAATTCCTGTTAACATTGAGAATGGTATCGCTGCTATGGCGATGGCACAACTCAACGGTTGTACGCCTGAGGAGCTGAAATACGGCATGAAGACCTATGGCGGTGTTGACCGTCGTTTCGACTTTAAGATCAAGACCGACCGTATCGTTTTCCTCAGCGATTATGCCCACCACCCGAAAGAGATCTACCAGAGTGCCAGGAGTATCCGTGAGCTGTATAAGGACAAGCATATCACGGCTATCTTCCAGCCGCATCTCTATACACGCACTCGCGACTTCTATAAGGATTTTGCCGATGCGCTGAGCCAGCTCGACGAAGTGGTGCTCACAGAAATCTATCCGGCTCGCGAGCTACCCATTGAAGGCGTTACCTCTCAACTCATCTACGATAACTTAAAGAAAGGTGTCAAAAAGGAGATGATCCGTAAGGACGAGGTGCTCAATTACGTGAAGAACCACAAGTTCGAGGTCCTGATCGTCTTAGGCGCAGGCGACCTCGATAATCAGGTTCCACAGATCACTGAAATATTAAATAGTAAAATCAAATAATAGCAAGAAATGACCATCAACTGGAAAAAATCCATGATTGTAGTCTGCGATATCGTCATCGCCACCTACCTGCTGCTCGCTGTGACTGCGTTTAACAAACCAGATGCAGCTACGTCGTGCAGTGAGGTAAAGATCGATATCAAGGCTGGTCGCGTAGAAGGATTCCTGAATGCCAGTGAGGTCAAGAACATACTATCAAAGGATAAGCTCTACCCACTATCCAAAGCCATGGGCACTATCAATCCCCGACAGATTGAGGAAGCCTTGGAAAAGAGTCCCTTTGTAGAGAATGCCGAATGCCACAAGACAATCAATGGGCACGTGTGCATCAGCATCCAGCAGCGCATTCCCGTCATCAGGGTGATGAATGCCAATGGAGAGAGCTATTACATCGATACCCATGGTAATATCATGCCTGAAGCCCGTTATGTGAACGACCTTATCATCGCCACTGGTTCCATCACAAAGAAATATGCACAGAGTGTGCTGACAAGGGTATCCAACCATATCATGGCCGATGATTTCTGGAAGAATCAGGTGGTACAGATCAACATCCTCGATAATGGAACGATGGAACTGGTACCACGCGTGGGTGACCATATTATATATTTAGGTATACCCAACCATATCGACCAGAAGTTAGAACGTCTGCGCAAATTCTACCTCTACGGACTCAACAAGGCGGGATGGAACAAATACAACTATATCAACGTGGAATTCGACAACCAGATTATCTGCAAGAGAAATAACAGAAAAAAGAACAAATAATTAAGAAGAGATGGCAGCAAAGGAATTTATTGTAGCAATTGAGCTCGGCTCATCCAAAATGACCGGAATCGCGGGTCAGAAGAACCTCGACGGCAGCATCAATGTATTGGCTGTTGTCAAGGAAAACTCTTCGTCGTTTATCCGCAAGGGAGTGGTCTACAACATTGACAAGACCGCTCAATGCCTCACCAGCATCATCAAGAAGCTGGAAAACCAACTCAAGACAGAGATTACCCAGGTCTACGTCGGTGTCGGTGGACAATCCATCCGAAGCGTAAGAAACGTGATAACGAAGGATCTGCCAGTAGAGACAATCATTACCCAGGACATGGTTATCGAACTGATGGATGCCAACCGTAACATGGTTTATCAGGATCAGGAGATTCTCGACGCTGCCGCTCAGGAATACAAGGTAGGCTCTCAATACCAACTCGATCCTGTAGGTATACAGGCCAATCGCCTGGAAGGTAACTTCCTGAACATCCTCGAGCGTAAGTCCTTCTACAAGAACCTCAACAAGTGCTTCGAGGCAGCAGGCATTAACGTAGCCGAAATGTATCTGGCTCCGTTAGCACTGGCCGACAACGTGCTCACTGAGGCAGAGAAACGTTCAGGATGCGCCCTTGTCGACATCGGTTCCGATACGACCACCGTATCCGTCTACTCGAAGAACATCCTGCGCCACCTGGCAGTCATCCCTCTTGGTAGCAATAATATCACGAAGGATATCGCCACACTCCAGATGGAAGAGAGCGATGCCGAGAAGATGAAACTCAAATACGGCTCTGCCTTTACTGAGAATAGCGAGATCGACAATGAACTGAAATACTCCATCGACGCAGACCGCCAGATTGAGAGCCGTAAGTTCATCGAAATCGTGGAAGGCCGCCTCGAGGAGATTATCGAGAACGTATGGTATCAGATTCCTTCCGAATATTATGACAAGCTCCTGGGAGGTATCATCCTCACGGGTGGCGGTTCGAATATGAAGAATATCGAGAAGGCCTTCAGCAACCACACGCATGTTGATAAGATTCGTATTGCCAAGTTCGTGACGCAGACCGTCATCTCAAACAACGAGGATATCAAGGCCCACAATGGCATGATGAATACTGTTCTCGGACTCCTCATCAAGGGCGATATCAACTGTGCTGGCAATGCCGTCGATCCTAACGGCGATCTTTTCAGCAGTCAGAAGCAACCAACGATTCACCCCACGAACGACCAGCGTCCTGCCCGTCAGGCTACGGATATCCCTGCTGGTGTCATCCGTACTGAGGCCGAGAAGCAGAAGGCTGAGGAGGAGAAGCGTCGTCAGCTGGAGGAGGAAGAGCGCATCAAGCGTGAAGAGGAGCTCAAGAAAAAGGAAGAAGAAGAGCGCATCCGCAAGGAGAACAGCACTTGGAACAAGCTGAAGAGAGGCATTATGAACTTCGGCAAGTCTATCGTAGAGGAAGAATAGGTTTAAGTTGATAGTTTAAAGTTTTTAGTTATGTCAGACAACAATATGAATATAGATATCCTTGACTTCGGAGCACCCGAGAAGGATCATAGCATCATCAAAGTGATTGGCGTTGGTGGCGGCGGTGGAAATGCCGTAAACCACATGTACCGTGAGGGTATACATGATGTGACGTTTGTGTTGTGTAACACGGACAATCAGGCACTCAACGACTCTCCTGTACCCGTTCATCTTCAATTAGGTAAGGAAGGTCTGGGTGCTGGTAACAAACCCGAGAAAGCCCGTCAGGCAGCAGAGGAAAGCATAGACGACATTAGGAATATGCTGAATGACGGCACTCGTATGGCATTCATCACCGCCGGAATGGGAGGCGGCACCGGGACTGGTGCCGCTCCCGTTATTGCTCGTGTCAGCAAGGAACTGGGCATCCTGACTGTTGGTATCGTCACCATCCCCTTCCGTTTTGAGGGCGACCGCAAGATCGATCAGGCCCTCGATGGCGTAGAGGAGATGTCGAAGCATGTCGACGCCTTGCTGGTCATCAACAATGAGCGTCTGCGCGCCATCTACCCTGAACTGTCAGTACTCGATGCTTTTGGCAAGGCCGACGACACTCTGAGCATCGCTGCCAAGTCGATTGCTGAGATTATTACCGTTCACGGACTGATCAACCTCGACTTCAACGACGTAAAGACCGTCCTGAAAGATGGTGGTGTAGCCATCATGTCCACAGGTTACGGCGAGGGTGAAGGACGTGTAAAGAAGGCTATCGATGATGCTCTGAACTCACCGTTGCTGAACGACAACGATATATTCAACTCTAAGAAGATCCTGCTCTCCATCTCGTTCGCAGGTTCTAAGGACGGACAGAGTTCCCTCATGATGGAGGAAATGAACGATGTCAACGATTTCATGGCGAAATTCGGCAACGACTTCGAGATCAAGTGGGGACTGGCTACCGACCTCGAACTGGGCAAGAAGGTAAAGGTGACAATCCTAGCCACTGGATTCGGCATCGAGGATGTCGACGGCATGGGCAATCACCTCAAGAAGCAGAGTCAGGAAGACCTCAACCGCATCGCTGCCGAACAGGAGAAGGCTGCTGAACGTCAGGACCGTCGCAACCGCTATTATGGCGGCGAGAGTAGCACAAAACGCTACAAGCGCCGTCCTAACATCTACCTGTTCCGTCCAGAGGATCTCGACAACGACGATGTCATCTCAGCCGTTGAGCAGACGCCTACCTATAAGCGTACCCGTGAAATCCTCGACAGCATCAACAGTCAGGCCAGTGGTGAAGACCTCGTCGACAACAGCGAAACACCAGCGAACACACAGGAGCCTGTTCAGGGCACCATCGTGTTCTCATAATCACTGATACAATTCCTGTAACACTCCTATCGACTTCATCTCCGGAAAATCCGGCAGATGGAGTCGATAATATATTAATGTGACCTCCAATAAGCGGTTACGCTCCTGATGCGACATGCGGAAAAGGTGCATCGTCGGATAGTCCATACGCATCATCAACTGCACCTTATCAGCCTCCTCAGGATAAAGAAAGTCGCGATGCACAGGCGGAGCAGGCAGGAACTCGCTCTCACGCAAGTCAAAATAGTCGCCTGACTGATAATGCTCCAGATTCGGATAGAACCCCAGAAAACGTGAAAGACGCATCAGAAATACCAGATGGAAATTGGCAAAGCGGTCGTCCTGACCATCGAGCCACAAGATACTGCTTTCCACATAGTCGTACAGCAGTTCGTTACGTTGCTCAGAGCGAAGCGCATAATAAAGGAACTCAGCCATGAATAGCGCCATCGAGAGTTTGTGGGGATGGAAGGGAATAGAGGTGAAAGGACTCGACAGCCTGACGTCCGACAGTTTCTGTAACTGCACCTTGGGTCTGACATCAGTTTCGATCTCCAAAAGCGATAAAGGCTGGAAAAACTGCTTCTTCATCTTCGACTTCGCCGTCTTGGGCATGCTGACGATAAACGACAATCTTCCGAACTGTCTTGTGAACATATCCACAATCATTCTGGTCTCACCATACTTGAGTGAATGGAGTACAATAGCCTGAGTTTTCGTCAACATACGAGTGCAAAGATACAAAGAAGTTAAGAGTTTAGAATTAAGAATTAAGAGTTTTTAAGACGTTGAGTTGTTAAATATGTTTAATTTTGCATGTTTTCTTAATTCTTAATTCTTAATTCTTAATTAAACTCAGTACCTTTGCACCCGCTAAAAAAGGCAATGGTCCCTTCGTCTATCGGTTAGGACGAGAGATTTTCATTCTCTAAAGAGGAGTTCGACTCTCCTAGGGACTACATTAAATCCGTCATCTGCACAGCCAGTGCTACTGATCAGATCGGGAACGGTGGCGGAGGGTTTCTGAAAAGAGATCCGCCCAGGGCAGTCTTAGCGACGCAAGACCCATAAGCTTTAAATTAACAACAAAATTAAAATTAAAAAATGGCAAATCACAAATCATCAGTGAAGAGAATCCGCCAGGACAAGAAGAAGGCGCTTCACAATCACTACTACGCAAAGACAATGCGTAACGCTGTGCGCAAGCTGCGCGCTATGACTAACAAGGAAGAGGCTGTCGCTCTCTATCCGAAGGTTCAGAAGATGCTCGACAAGTTGGCTAAGACTAACATCATCCACAAGAACAAGGCAGCAAACCTGAAGTCAAGCCTAGCTCTGCACATCAACAAGCTGGGATAATAATCGACTATTATACAGACTTGAACCGCAACTCGGAAGGGTTGCGGTTATTTTTTGTAGTTTTTTAGCAGATAAACTACGTTTATCTGACTTTTTTTTCGTACCTTTGCAACCAAAATATACGAAGAAAGAAATGACAGAAGAACAACTGAATCAAGAACAGAACTATTCCGCGAGCAATATTCAGGTGCTCGAGGGACTTGAAGCCGTACGTAAGCGCCCTGCGATGTATATTGGAGACATCAGCGAAAAGGGACTCCACCATCTGGTCAACGAGACCGTCGACAACTCTATCGACGAGGCAATGGCTGGTTTTTGTACGCATATCGAAGTAACAATTAATGAAGATAACTCCATCACCGTTCAGGATAACGGACGTGGTATCCCTGTCGATGAGCACGAGAAGATGCACAAGAGTGCCCTCGAGGTCGTTATGACTGTGCTCCACGCTGGAGGTAAGTTCGACAAGGGCTCCTATAAGGTTTCTGGAGGTCTCCACGGTGTGGGTGTCAGCTGTGTGAACGCCCTTTCCACCCACATGCTCTCACAGGTATTCCGCAACGGCCATATCTACCAGCAGGAGTACGAGAAGGGCAAGCCCCTCTACGACGTGAAGATCGTTGGCGATACGGATAAGACAGGTACCCGCCAGCAGTTCTGGCCTGATGGCACCATCTTCACCACCACAGAATATAAATACGACATCATTGCCCGTCGTATGCGTGAGCTGGCTTACCTCAATGCAGGTATCACCATCACGCTGACTGATCTCCGTCCTGATGAGGAAGGAAATCTGAAGCAGCCCGAGGTGTTCCACGCCAAGGACGGACTGAAGGAGTTTGTGCGCTACGTCGATCGCCACCGTACTCACCTCTTCGACGATGTCATCTATCTGAAGACAGAGAAGCAAGGCACGCCTATCGAGGTAGCCGTGATGTATAACACCGACTACAGCGAGAATATCCACTCTTACGTGAACAATATTAATACCATCGAGGGTGGTACCCACCTGATGGGCTTCCGTGCGGCTCTTACCCGTACACTGAAAGCCTATGCCGATGCCGATCCTCAGATCTCCAAGCAGATCGAGAAGGCCAAGATCGAGATTGCTGGTGAGGACTTCCGCGAGGGTCTCTCAGCCGTTATCTCCATCAAGGTGGCCGAGCCTCAGTTCGAGGGTCAGACCAAGACCAAGTTGGGTAACTCTGAGGTAGCTGGAGCCGTTCAGCAGGCCGTAGGCGAGGCTTTGAGCAACTATCTGGAGGAGCACCCGAAAGAGGCCAAGCTCATCTGCGACAAGGTGGTACTCGCTGCCACAGCCCGTATCGCAGCCCGTAAGGCCCGTGAGAGCGTTCAGCGCAAGAATCCTATGACGGGTGGCGGTCTGCCTGGCAAGCTTGCCGACTGCTCCAACAAGGATCCTAAGGAGTGTGAGATCTTCCTCGTCGAGGGAGACTCCGCAGGTGGCTCAGCCAAGCAGGGTCGCGACCGTCACTTCCAGGCCATCCTGCCCTTGCGTGGTAAGATCCTGAACGTCGAGAAGGTCCAGTGGCACCGTGTGTTCGAGGCCGAGTCTGTGATGAACATCATCCAGAGTATTGGTGTCCGCTTTGGCGTTGAGGGCGAAGGCGACCGCGAGGCCAATATCGACAAGCTGCGTTACGACAAGATCATCATCATGACCGACGCCGACGTCGATGGTTCTCACATCGACACGCTGATCATGACCCTCTTCTATCGCTTCATGCCGCAGGTTATCCAGGGAGGCCACCTCTATATCGCTACGCCCCCACTCTACAAGTGTACCTACAAGAAGACCTCCGAGTACTGTTACACTGAGCAGCAGCGCCAGGCTTTCATCGACAAGTATGTGGCTGGCAATGGCGACGACAAGGCCCTGCACACCCAGCGTTACAAAGGTCTTGGTGAGATGAACCCCGAGCAGCTCTGGGAGACCACCATGAACCCTGAGAACCGCCTTCTGAAGCAGGTTACCATCGAGAACGCTGCAGAGGCCGATGAGATCTTCTCCATGCTCATGGGCGACGACGTAGAGCCCCGCCGCGAGTTCATCGAGAAGAACGCCACCTACGCCAACATCGACGCGTAGTCTTCAGGCATTACATATTTTATGCAGGATGGCCAATCAGCTATCCTGCATAATTATTTCAATAGGTGCGACTATGCATCTATTTCCTTTATCTTAGCACTTGTAATGATTAAAAAAACATAAAAGAATCCTCAAACCGTGCAAGATTTCAGTGCTTATCAGTTATATAGGAAAGAGCAATTAGAAAGCAAAAATGAAAAAGAACATTTTATTACAGACTTTAGCATTACTGGCAGTGATGTTGCTGTCCCTCTTTCCCATGAATAATGCCCAGGCACAGGAAGCACCAGGTTACAGACACATCGTCAGTGCAGGCGTAGGCCTCTGGCCTGTGATTGGGCACTACGATCCCTATTACGATAAGGAGAGAAACCTGATGGATGAAGAGCAGAAGCATTCGCTCATCCTTAGCGCCAACTATCAGTATATGATAAACCGCCATTGGAGTCTGGGAGGCACCATCAGCATGGGACGATGGCGCCAGTACATGAGATACATCGACAGCGGAGAGATTGCAGACAAGAAAGGTGATTCATTCCTGACTGCAATGTTTTCCACCCGTTACTATTGGCGCACTAAGAATTGGGTAAGAACTTACTCTGGTATCAGCTTTGGAGTAGGTTACGGCTGGGAGGAAAAGTATGATCCTTGGCCCGACGAGCATAAGATTACCCCATCTTGGCAACTGACCATGCTGGGCATCGAAGTGGGCAAAGGCCGTATCATTGGCTTTGGTGAATTCGGTTTTGGCATGACAGGATGGCTGGTAGGCGGCATTGGATACAGATTCTAAAACTACAGCAAAAAGAAAAAGGCAAATTGAGGAAATTTCATAAAACTAATGACATATGACATATTTATTTGGTAATAATCTATATTACAACGTGTTACTAATTTATTTAATGACATATTAATGACATAAAAACGACATACTAATGACATACTAATGACATAAATAAGCTTTTTGATGCGCTCTAATCTGCGAATAAGGTGCTATTTATGGCTCTATAGGGAGCTAGCTGTATCATAATTTGCTTCTATCGCCCGTTTAATACCTATTACGCTCTTAAATTCTCTAGAGAATTTAAGAGCTACCCTTAGGGTTTCTTCTTGTTAGTGCCTACTTAACGTCCAAATTCTCTAGAGAATTTAAGAACTACTATTATCATCTGTTCTATCGATGCAGAATCTTCACTTGTTTTACCTCCCTTGTGCACAGTTTCTTGCGTCATTCCGCATCGTTAATATGACATTTATGACGATATTATGTCATTAATATGTCATTAATATGTCGTTTTTATGTCATTAACATGTCATTAAGTAATTCTATAAATATCTGATAGAAAGTCAAATACGATAGATTTATGTCATATGTCATTAGATTTGAGGAAATTTAAGTACATCTTTATGCAGGATGGCAGATTTGCCATCCTGCATAATTTTTATACTATAACAATCTTTAGTGCTCGTAATGATAGGCGGCATTGGATATAGATTCTAAAAATGCGACACAAAAAAGGCGACTAAGTTTGTTTTGTCGCATGGTAATGGCCTTGTCGCAACAAGTGGAACAAGAAATGATTGTTTTTCTTGGAATAATCCTCTATACCTCTTATCTTTGCATCAGATTTTTGATTCATATGTATTAGTTAGATAGTTATTTGAATGTTTGGTTTGTTATTTTGAGTTAGTTTTTTTTCACTGTTTTGTTTGTTGATTTAATAATGTAATGCAAAAAGGCTCGCAAGCGTGCGAGCCTTTATTGTTTTTCGGCACGTTGGGTTTCTACTGTGATTGCAAATCAATAATGTGTGTATGATACTTCGTCTTGACCTTCTGGAGTTCTTCATCTGTCAGACGGTGTAGGATGACATAGAGATATACAGTCATCATTCCTCCTAAAGGATTTCTTGTAACACCTCCATTTTTGACCACAACAATTTCGTTTTCGCTGGCAGAAAGAACTGTAAATTGATGATACAAATTACTGCCTCTGCCAAAAACTACTTGGCCTGTGCTCTGGTCAAAACGCATGATTCCCTTTACATAAGCATCTGCAGGATAAGCGTCAGCATAATAAAATTCGGTAAATTCATCCTTGGCAAATTCATATTTAGAGGGACTTCCCCCTATTAGCCCTTCCCAATAGTTTTTCTCAGAGATGTTCCCTGTGCCTTCTATTCTGTGAGTCTCAATTTCTGCCCAGCCAAAACCTATGGCGTATTTTTCAAAGTCAGCAGCACTTGCTTCCTGATGTTTTGATACAAACGCTTCTATATCCACAGGGTACTTGCGCATAGCAGGATCTCCTTCAAGATAGTATTTTTCAGAACGGAATTCAAAAACCTCTTTATCGGAGATGGCTAATGTAAGGTAATACTGGGGATAATAATAATGCGAAGAACAGTGTTTTATCTCTCCGAGATGTTGCATGAAATATTGTGCATCAGCATCATGAACCTCGGTAGGAGTATCTGATAGTAACAGACTGAACTCTTCATGTTGCTCCATCTTAGCCATAAATCTGTTGCCACAGATAGTCCCAAACAGATGCGCATCATCCATTTGAATATAGAAATTAGGATTGCCCTGACCATCGCTAACCTGATGGCGTATGCCATCTGAAGTGGTATAGCTATCAAGATACCATTTCTCCCCTTCTAGTGATAACATTTTATCCCATAAATATTGATAATAGACTTTGGGAGTTACAACCTTCTGACTCTCTGTATTAGACATATAATAGTTCTTAATCCGCTGCTGTTGGAGGCTATCTGATGACAGCTTGGGATAGAGTGCCCAATAGTGACGGAAGCCACTACTAAGATCTTGTGCATTATCTTCGAAATATAGTTTAAGCGTGTAAAGGCCGTCTTCAGCTATGATTTCCTGCCTTTTCAGTATAGCACTCCTATTGTCTCTGAATTTTCCTACCAATAGCATGTACTTGTTGAAATCTATTTGAGGCAGCGAATCATTAAGAGTATAAACGGTTTCCAGGAATTTCTCAGAGTCTATCAAAATCATTTGGTTCATAAAAGGGCTGAGTCCGTCAAGTCCTCTAAACCATCCATTTTTTAAAGCATTCTCGATGAAGTCTGTTATTCCTTGATCCTGTATCTGTTCAGGATAAATGCGATCCTTTGGTTTTTCATGAGATGGATGGAGCATATAGATAATAGTCCAGTTATGGGCTCCTTCACTGAAGGATTTCGAATCATTAGCCTTCAGAAAGAAAAGGGAACCATCTGATTTATGTATATCCGTATGCATCGCTATCTGCGAAGTGGAATAGTATTCATAATAAGTCTCTCCGTTCCATTCAAAGCGGTATATGCCTGAGGGTTCTTTTGGCAATTCCTGCCCTTCTGGAACATATTCCAAAT
>JAEEGK010027022.1_pt1 | contig 11632 bp, 8 predicted proteins | sample 8958771 | NCBI WGS metagenome assembly JAEEGK01 (sample SAMN16246547, study PRJNA631951) | gut metagenome | biome: gut microbiome; feature: rumen; material: SC-attached | host: Bos | place: Iran: Karaj | collected 2018-10 | reverse complement strand
ATCGGCTTTTTGGGTGGATTCCCGAGTGGCCAAAGGGGGCAGACTGTAAAACTGTTAGCTATGCTTTCGAAGGTTCGAATCCTTCTCCGCCCATTGATCTTTTGAAGATACGATCGCCCCGAGTATTCGTGAGAGATCGTTTAAATTTTTAAGGTCACTGATTGTTATCGCGGGATAGAGCAGTCTGGAAGCTCGTCGGGCTCATAACCCGGAGGTCGTAGGTTCAAATCCTTCTCCCGCAACTCGGATTGGTAGAGTTACCAATCCGCCGGATAAGCCCATCCAACGGATGCAAGCATCCGTCGGATGTACGTTTGCTCATAAATGAGTAGCTTGTCCGAGAAACTCATCCGCCAAACGCTTCGCGTTAGTCGGATGTACGTTTGCTCATAAATGAGCAAACTATTCTGAATGTTCCTCTCTCGTCAACTGAAAGCGAGCTTTCGTTGACTCGTGAGTCACATTCATAACAGTTTCTCTATTCATTTACTATTCGCCCAGATAGCTCAGTTGGTAGAGCAAGGGACTGAAAATCCCTGTGTCACTGGTTCGATTCCGGTTCTGGGCACTAGCTTCAGGTTTGACCTGAAGCTTTTTCTTTGCAAATCTTTATCGGTTGGGCAGAGATCATTCGGAGCGTACATATATGCGTACGTAGAGAGAAACATATATATTCTTAAACATAAGAAAGGCATATTATGAAAGAATTAAAACCTAAACTTTTTGACGTGATGAAATCTTATTCGGGTAAGCAGCTTGTAAGAGATATCATCTCAGGTATAATCGTTGCGATCATCGCTCTTCCGCTTTCGATCGCGCTTGCTATCGCGTCCGGTGTCAGTCCCGAGCAGGGCCTTTACACCGCGATCATCGCCGGATTCTTTATCTCTTTCTTTGGAGGAAGCCGCGTTCAGATCGGTGGTCCGACAGCCGCATTTGTTGTTATTATCTGCGGGATCGTAACACAGTACGGGATGAGCGGCCTTACCGTAGCAACTATTCTTGCCGGTATCCTGCTTGTGATCATGGGAATCTGTCATTTCGGTTCCCTTATCAAGTACATACCTTATACGATCACCACGGGCTTTACATGCGGTATCGCAGTGACGCTTTTTGTCGGTCAGATCAAGGATTTTCTCGGCCTTTCGATGGAGAGCGTACCTTCGGATTTTCTCCCCAAGATGATCGCATACGGAGAGAATATCACATCCGTAAACTGGTGGGCACTTGGGATCGGAGCTCTTGCGGTTCTTATCATGATCTTCTGGCCCAAGGTGACAAACAAGATACCCGGATCACTTATCGCCATCGTCATCACGACAGTGATCGTCACAGTCTTTGAGCTTCCCGTAAACACGATCGGAAGTGTATATGGTGAGCTGAGCTCATCATTCCCCACGATCACCTTCCCCGATATTTCGTTCGACCTTATAAAGCAGATGCTTTCGCCTGCATTTACGATCGCGATCCTTGCGGGTATCGAGTCGCTGCTCAGCGCCGTTGTTTCCGACGGTATGATCGGCGATACACATAAATCTAATGCGGAGCTTGTCGGACAGGGTCTCGGAAATATCTTCTCCGGTCTCTTCGGAGGAATCCCTGCAACCGGCGCGATCGCACGTACAGCTGCCAATGTCAGAAACGGCGGAAGAACACCGATCGCCGGTATCGTACACTGCGTTACACTTACGGCTATCCTTCTTGTCTGCATGCCTATAGCCGCAAAGATCCCGATGACGACACTTGCCGCAGTGCTTCTTGTGGTTGCTGCGAACATGGCAGACTGGAAGAGCTTCTTCCACCTCTGCAAGACAGCTCCCAAGAGCGATATCATCGTCCTTGTAATGACATTTGCCCTCACGGTATTCTTTGACCTTGTTATTGCTATCGAAGCGGGTGTGGTCGTTACGGCACTTCTCTTCCTTAAGCGTCTTTCGGATACATCACAGATCAGATCTTGGAAATATGTCGGAGAACCCGATATCGCTGAGAACGAGCAGGAAAACATCATGGACCTTCCGAAAGAGATCCGTGTGTTTGAGATCTCCGGACCGCTTTTCTTTGCGGCGGCGGATAAACTTCTCGGCATAACCGCCAAGTCGTTTACAAGGGTTCTTATCCTCAGAATGAGGAGTGTTCCCGCCATCGACATAAGCGCTATGAGAAGACTCGAGGAGCTCTATCAGAACCTTAAGAAAAAGGACATCACACTTGTTCTTTCACATGTAAACGAGCAGCCCATGCATGCTTTCGAAAAGGAAGGCTTTGTTAAGCTTGTCGGGAAGGAGAACTTCTGCGTCAACATAAATGAAGCTATCGAGAGAGCAAAACAAATTTTAAATGATGATAAACAATAAATAAGTGGAAAGACACGAAGGAAATCTGTAGAATCCGAATCGTCAGCTTCGGAAACAAACGCTATACAGAGTTTTTGATGGGTTCAAAAGATAAAGTGCAGAGGGAAAGGAGACACGCATGGCAGGAAAAACCAAGATAATGACATCCGGAACGCCGTGGAAGCACATTTTGCTGTTTTCTCTCCCTGTACTTGCCGGATCCCTTCTTCAGCAGCTCTATAACACGGTCGATACGATCATAGTCGGAAGATATGCCGGTGAAGCGTCACTGTCGGCAGTCGGAACAACGGGTACCATTACGTTCCTGTTCCTGTCGCTCGCGATCGGTTTTTCTGCAGGAAACGGCGTTGTTGTAGCGCAGCATTTCGGAGCGGGAGATGAGGAGAAAGTTCGATCAAATGCTTCTTCAGGAATCCTGTTCCTCATGATACTCGGCGTGATCTGCGCGGTTGTCGGAGTTCTGATCGCGAGACCTATCTTCGTTCATGTTGTAGATGTGCCGGAAAGCTTCCTCGATCAGACGCTTGTCTATTTCAGGATATATGCGCTCGGATTTGTGTTCCAGTGCGGATATAACATCTTTTCCGCTATACTCCGTGCGGTCGGCGACAGCGCGGCGACGCTTTATTTCCTGCTGATCTCATCGGTACTTAACATTGGTCTCGACATGCTTTTTGTAGCGGTGTTCGACTGGGGCGTGGCAGGAGCAGCGATCGCAACGGACATTTCCCAGGCGATCTCATTTGTGGCGGCATATTATTACATGCGCAGAAAGTACCCTGTATTCCGCTTCGCATTAAAAGAATACAAATGGAACAACACTCTTATATCGAGAACCGTAAAGATCGGATTCCCGATATCGCTGCAGCTTATTGTTGTATCGTTCGGTCTTACGTTTATTCAGCGCGCGGTTAACGGGTTCGGACAGGTCATGACGGCATCGTTTACGGTAGGCCAGAGGATCGAGATGTACATCAACCTCCCTTTAAATGCACTTCAGACCACGCTTGCCACGTACACAGGTCAGAACGTTGGAGCCGGAAAGATCGATCGTGTCAAAAAAGGAACAAGACAGACGGTCATCATCTCGCTGCTCATGACCATGGTGATATCGGCACTTGTCTGGGCCTTAGCGCCGGAGATCATATCCTTGTTCGGACTGAGTGACCGGGCGGCTGAGTACTGTCTTGAGCATCTGAAGGCCATTGCACTCATAAACATTGTACTTGCCGTATATGTTCCGATCTTCGGAGTTTTCCAGGGAAGCGGACACAGTATCTTCCCGATGATCGTTGCGTGTGGAGCGCTGGGGATGCGCGTGCTTGTGACTTACCTCTTCAGGTACAGTACATTTCTCGGTCACACGGTTATATGGTGGAATGGGATATTCGGCTTCTCGCTCGGTTTCCTTATTACGTGGACATTCTACCTGAGCGGCAGATGGATAAGGGGCAATGTCAAAGAACAGGTGACAGTATCTTAAGCATGAAGCCGTTTTGGAGTGATTGAAAGAGAAATAATAGTTGATCTACTGACCACAGTAATTATCTTAGAAAGAAGGAAGCGGTAATTAACCACTTCCTTCTTCTTGAACAAGGGCCTTATAAAGCGAAAACACTGTTTTTAGTGGATTGAATATAAATGAGTCCGCCCTCTTCTATGGAATCAAAACCAATCTCATAGGTATTTCCCGGCTCAACCAATCCTTTCATGAGAGATAGCAGAAATGTACCGTCTTCATAGGTGTATAGATTATCGCCTTTAGATAATGATGAAGCTTTACAGGTATAAATATTTGAATTATCATTCGTTTTTTCTTTCGTTAAAGATATTACGTCAATTATACCGACAAAATCGGATTCCTCCATCATTTCTTCGTGAGAATCGACATAAACCCGTTCGTTTTTAGGAGGTTCCTTTTCGTGTGGAACAGAATTGTATATGGAAAGTATGTATTCTTTTAAATCTTTGCCTTCAGGAATTACAATAGGTTCGGAAAACATAACATATTTTCCTTCGGTTTCATTCAATATGATATCTGCAGCAAGAAGGTATCTGTCGTGATCATACATAATCGATTGATGCCTTTCTGTTATAAGGAAGTAATTATCCCCTTTTTTATATATATCTTCTCCTGATACATAGCTACATGTATCATCGTCAGAATAGAGATTTGCTTTGATTGCATATAAGAATATTTCTTTATCGGTCACGTCGCCATAAAGACAATCTTTAACAAGAAATTTATATTCGACATACGAGTCGTGATCTATCATTTCTGTGTATTCGCCAAGAAGAGCGACATTACTGGATAAAATGAGATCTTTAAATGAGTATTTCTCAAATTCACCGCTAACGTAAGTTCCGGATTTTGGTTCACCGGTAGGGGATATGGGATTCATGGCTGTTGTATCCGTGTTCGATACAGCTGTTTTAGACACATCAGTTTTTGAGCAAGAACAAATAAAAAGGATATTAAAAAATATGATAAGTATAGCTGTTGATTTTTTCATATAAGACCTCCATATCAATAAACTTGTGATAAATGCTGTATGTCACGGTACGTTAAGGAAGTAATTGACGATCCGGATTGATACATGATATCCGAACTTGTGCCGGAATGCCCGATTCAACCAAGAGCTTGTCCCAATTCATGTGTACAGGTCTTTTTTGTTTGATTAAGAGTGTATCCTTTGTCAATTATACAACCTTCTACAGCATAAATTGTAACTCCTGTGTAAGTAATGGTTTGACTTGGGAACATAATTAAACGACCGCTAATTATACCGTCTAATTAATACAATAAATTAGACGGTATGACTAGGTCAATAGTTAATCGCTGATAAATCTACTCTTTTGTTTAATTGAGATTATTATGGGTTTTGTGTGATTTTACTCTCTCGTTATGTAAAGGACTTAGGTTGGAAAAATAAGTTTTGAAGAATGGTTGGCGCGGAGAAGATATGACAAATGTCATGTCTTCTTTTTACTTTAATACCTTGTAATACTAAACATGCTGTGATAGAGTTTATTGTACATCATATGAAGTTTGAAGATCATTTTGGATTGATCGAGAGGTGACGATCATGTTCGGGGAAGACTTCAGACGCTTGATAGATCAGTATTTTTTTAGGAGGAGACAGTACATGAGAGAAGTAAGATTAGGTTCAACAGACTGCAGACCGGAAGAAACAGGATACGATTCGTCAAGGCTTGAGGTGCTTCATAAGCATTTTGACAAACTTATCGATGAAGGCGTTATCAACGGAGCGCAGTATACGATCGCCCATAAAGGCAAGATCATCGCCAACGGCGCCATCGGAGGCGGAAGCTTCACTGATGACAAGGCCCTGATGCAGACGGACATGCCCTTCGGCCTTGCGTCGATCACAAAAACCTTTGTTGCGGTTTCTATAATGAAGCTTGTTGAGGACGGCGTTATCAGACTTGAACAGCGCATGGGTGAATTCATCGACGTGTTCGGCAAGAAGCCTTTTGACGGGATCAACATCTGGCACATGCTTACGCACACATCGGGACTTTATCCGGACGGCGGCTGCTTCCCGGAAGTAACTCCGGAGGATCACTGGAGCAATGTCTATAAAGACTATCTGCTTACAGTCAAGAACGGCGGAAATCCCGATGAGATCGACTGGATCGCGTCGGGCATCAAAGGGGGCCTGCGAAGATCTACAGGTACGGAGTGGGCATATTGCTCTTTCGGATATGTGATACTCGGCGAACTCATCCGCAAGGTCACGGGAGTCAGCCCCGAGGAGTACATCATCAACAACATAGTTAAGCCCCTCGGAATGGAAGATACATTCTTCCCCGGGATGCTCTCCGACAGTGATGCTGTAAGATTCATGAAAAGGATGTACGTGAGAGGAGAGCGTTTCCAGAAGCTTAAAGATCAGGTCCTTGCGGAGGGCAAGATGCCCGAAAAGGACGATGAAGACAAGTTTTTCGACAGATTACCCGCAACGGCGGGCGGAATGATCTCGACAACTCACGACCTGTCGATCTACGGAAGAATGCTACTTGGGAAGGGAACCTTCGAAGGCGTCAGGGTGATCGGCAGAAAGGCTGTTGAGAAGATGACATCACACCAGCTCTTCAACATTCCCGACTATTGCTGGGGCGCAAACGAACCCGACAGAGGCTACGGCATCGGATTCGATATGAGAAAAGGACTTCCCTGGACATATTCGGACGGAACGTTTATGCATGAAGGCTCGGGCTCGTGCTCGATAGATATAGATCCTGTCGAGGATATCGTTGCAGCATGGTTCGTACCGTGGAAGGACGGACAGAGCTGGAATGCACGCGGCCTTTACAATGTCCAGAACATTATCTGGTCGGGACTAAAATAAGACAGGATTTATATATGTTTAAAAAGATAAGACACATATTCGGCGAAGGCAAGGCAGTTGCCTTCGCCACTTATAAAGAGTGGTCCGCATACCGTACGCATTCACTCGTTTCGGCGTTTGTCGGACCCATTTACTTTATAGTACAGTACTTTGTCTGGAAAGCCGTGTACGGCGACACCGCGATGATCGCCGGGATGAGCTTTGAGGCAATGGTGCGGTACTACGGAGCATCGGCCCTCATCGGATATCTTACGATGGACTTCGCTGACTGGAACCTGCAGATGCTCATCAGAACAGGAAAGTTTCTGACGTTCGTCCTGCGACCCATTAACCACAGGAGATTCGCACTTGAACAGAAGCTCGGACACAGGGTTCTCGGACTTGTCTTCGAATTTATCCCTTGCCTTCTCATTTTGTGGCTTTTGTTCGGTGTCGACATGAGGCCCGTGTACATCGGATGGACGATTTTGTCGGTAGCAATCACGTTCCTGATGAACTTCTACGTCAACTACACTCTCGGAATGACGGCGTTCTTCCTCGTGAATGCAGGCGGTATCAGAGTTGTTTATCAACTCTTCGCCAACGTCCTTTCGGGTGCGCTCATCCCCATCAACTTCTTCCCGGAAGCAGTGAGACGGATCATGATGTTCCTGCCCTTCCAGTACACAAACTACATTCCCGCGATGGTATGGACAGGCGGAGCAGATATCGCAGGTTTCGGACTTACTGTCCCCGAAGCGGTCATGTTCCAGGGTATAGCACTTGTTATCATGATAGGATTCAGCGAACTACTCTACAGAGCAGCAATCCGCAGATTCACAGCCGTGGGGGCATAATGGTACGCCACTTATATCCAGTAACGTAAATACATGAAGTACGCTATATATATTCGGAACGTAGATACAGGGTGCGAGCGATACAGTCCGTCATGGACCATATCGGGTCTCGATGCTTAGCGATTCCGAGCGATAGCGAAGGAAGAGCTTAGCAGGCGCTAGGGGCACCCGATATGTGCGGGAGCAGAGTCCATGACGGACTGTGGTCGGTCGCACCCGGAATAGTAATTATATGGAGGAATCCACTTGAAACTTAAGGTATACCTGACATGCATCAAGATTTCGATTGCGCAGGCAACCGCCTACCGCGCCGACTTTATCATGTCAACATTTATCACACTTCTCTCCAACATCTTCTTCCCTCTCGTTACGATCGTGATCTATGCGAACGGACTCGAGTTTCCGGGATGGACGATGTGGGAGGTCCTGGCTCTTCAGTCGATCTTCTCGCTCTCGAGAGGGATCGCATCGATGTGTCTTTCGTCCGTTATGTGGGCGACGATGGACCACGTCAGGGGAGGAAGCTTTGAGACGGTGCTCTTAAAGCCCATCTCACCGCTCTTTTACATCATGACCACCAACTTCTCGGTTTCCCAGATCGGACTCGTGGTCGGATCGGCGGTTGTACTTACTGTGTCGCTTATAAATACGGGCGTCTCAGGCGTGCTCGGGGTCTTAAGCGCGATAGTCCTTTTTATCGGAGGAATACTTGTCGCCGCAGGACTTTTTCTGATCATGGCGGCCATAAGCTTTATCTGGGTCGGCAATTCGAGACTGGACGAGATCTCATCGAGTGTCAGCAACTTCGGAAATTATCCGCTTCAGATCTTCGGACAGGGCTTAAGGATCGTGATGGCATTTGTGATCCCTGCCGGGATGATCGGATCGCTTCCGGCCGAGGTACTCTTAAAAGGAGTCGAGCCACTTTACTTTCTTGGGCTCATCCCGTGCGTACTGGTGCTCATGTTCGGAGTATGGATCTACAACCGTATGATAAAGCGCTATGAGGGCGTCGGAGGCTGATATAAGGGAATTCAGAATAAAGGAAGACTTACTATGGAGATCATAAGCGTTAAAAACTTAAGAAAAACATACAAAACGTACAAACGCAGCGAGAAGGGCTTTTTAAAGAGCTTCTTTAAGAGAGAAAAGGTCCTTGTGAATGCGGTGGACGGGATTTCGTTCGAGGTTGAAAAGGGAACGATCGTCGGCATGCTCGGGCCTAACGGCGCGGGAAAGTCGACGACCATAAAGATGCTGTGCGGCGCACTGTTCCCGACCGAGGGAGAGATCAGTGTCATGGGCTACTCGCCCGCGAAAGAAAGAGCGAAGTATGTCAAAAAGATCGGTGCCGTGTTCGGACAGCGTTCGCAGCTGATCTTTGACATCCCGCCCGTGGACAGCTTTGCGATGAATAAGGCAATCTACGGCATCCCTGATGACGAGTACGAGAAGAGACTTGCCGAGATGGTGGAGCTTTTCGGGATCGCGGATGTCATCAACAAGCCCACCCGAGTCCTGTCGCTCGGCGAAAGGATGAAGTGTGAGATCGTAATGGCTATGCTGCACAAGCCCGAGGTGGTCTTCCTCGACGAACCCACCATCGGACTCGATGTGATCGCGAAGGCTACGATCAGAGACACCATCAAAAAGATGAATGCCGAGGGCGTGACATTTATTCTTACGACCCATGACCTCGGAGATGTTGAGGAGCTTGCTGAGAGAGTCATCGTCATCAACCACGGCAAAAAGATCTTTGATGACAAGCTGCACGAGCTCAAGCTCCTGCTCGGCAACAAAAAGATCGTTGATATTTCGCTTACCGCTCCTTTTGAGGGGGATGCGATAGACGGAATACCGGTCAGCAAGAATGAGGACGGAACAAAGATCTCTGTTGAGCTTGACCTTGATAAGACTGAGGTCAAGGAGTTCCTTTCGAGACTCGGAAAGGCAGTCGATTTTTCCGATATCGAGATCAAGGAACTTCCGATGGAAGAGATCATCACCAGGCTTTATACCGAATGATCATGTAAAAAGTAAATAAAGAATCTCAATTGACAATTTTTCTTTTGCAACATATAATACCGAGTAGTTTCGGCGATGAAGATGTGTAAGTAGTATCTTTGAACCCCTCCGACAGAGAGTCGCGTCACGGGCTGAGAGCGCGGCGGAGAAAGCGAAGACACGAATTTCAGCATCGGAGCCTTCCCGTGAAAACAGATTTTGGTTAAACGGGATGCAGGCGCAGCATTACGGCGCGAAAGTGCGGACTTATCACATAAGCGTTAGGTCCGAAACAGGGTGGTACCGCGGATTTAAAGATTCGTCCCTTCAGGAGATTTCCTGAAGGGATTTCTTATTCATAAGAGGAGGAACGATCATGGATATCAACGAACTGACAGCGAAGCTCTCGGCCATCAAGGAAGAAGTGCTTTCTGACATCAAAGGACTCGCAAGCTCAAAGAGCGTGTACGAGTACAAGAAGGGGATAATGGACCCGAAGGCCGGCAAGATCGGAACGCTTATGCGTGAAATGGGCAAGATTCCGAACGAACTCAAGGCAGATTACGGCAAGGCCGTTAACGAGATCAAGAACTGGGCGTCGGAGCGCTTCGATGAGCTCGATGCGAAACTTAAGGAAGCTGAGATGCGTGCCAGGTACGACAGCGAGAAGATCGACGTTACCCTTCCCGCAAAGAAGCAGGCAAAGGGCAATCTCCATCCCAACACACAGGTAAGGAATCAGATCGTTGATATCTTCGGTTCGATGGGCTTCGAGATTTACGAAGGAACCGAGATCGAGACCGATCACTATAACTTCACGGCGCTCAACACACCGGCCGATCACCCCGCAAGGGATATGCAGGATACTTTCTACCTTTCACCCGAGTTCCTGCTCCGCACGCAGACCTCGGCAGGTCAGATCCACGTCATGGAGAACAAGAAGCCTCCGATCAAGATCATCTCTCCCGGTAAGGTGTTCCGTTCGGACGATGATGCGACTCATTCGCCCATGTTCACGCAGATGGAAGGTCTTGTTGTCGACAAGGGTATCACACTCTGCGACCTGAACGGCATGCTCGACGAGTTCGTGACCAAGATCTTCGGCGCAGGCACAAGAACAAGGCTCAGGCCTTCCTACTTCCCGTTCACGGAGCCTTCCGTTGAAGTAGATGTAAGCTGCTTCGAGTGCGGCGGCAAGGGCTGCAGGCTGTGCAAGGGCACAGGCTGGATCGAAGTCCTCGGCGCAGGCGTTGTTAACAAGAAGGTGCTTGAGGGCTGCGGCATCGACAGCGACGTGTACAGCGGTTTCGCTTTCGGTATCGGTATCGAGCGTATCGCGATGCTCAAGTACGGTATTAATAATATCAAGCTGCTTTTCGAGTCGGATCTGCGGGTTCTTTCACAGATAGACGACTGATAAAAGCAAGATATGAACAGGAAGGATTGGTGACAAAATGTTAGTACCGCTTAGTTGGTTAAAAGATTATGTTGATATAAACGTTACACCGGACGAGCTTGAGGAGAAGCTTTTCTCGTGCGGTTTTGAGGTTGAGGAAAAGTATGAGGTCGGCCGCGACATCAGCAAGGTCGTAGTCGGACTCGTGAAGAGCTGCGAGCCCATCGAGGGCACACATCTCTCGCTCTGCAAGGTCGACAACGGTTCGGAAGAGCTTCAGATCTGCTGTGGTGCGGACAATGTCTGTGCCGGCAAGAAGTTCCCCCTCGCGCTTGTGGGCGCTACCGTTTATGCTACAGCCAAGGATCACAAGACAGTCGAAGGCGTCATGACGATCGGTCAGGGCAAGCTCCGCGGCTATGATTCGTTCGGCATGCTCTGCTCGGGAACCGAGCTCGGTGTGAGCGAAGACATGTACCCCGGTGCCGGCTACAACGGACTCCTCGTTCTTCCCGACGACGCACCCGTGGGCGCCGATGTCAAGCCCATCCTCGGGATCGACGACTACATCTTCGATATCTCGATCACGGCGAACAGACCCGACTGCCAGAGCATCTTCGGTATCGCAAGGGAGGTTGCGGCAGTTCTCGGAACGACTGTGAAAAC
>JAEEGK010027020.1_pt1 | contig 11634 bp, 10 predicted proteins | sample 8958771 | NCBI WGS metagenome assembly JAEEGK01 (sample SAMN16246547, study PRJNA631951) | gut metagenome | biome: gut microbiome; feature: rumen; material: SC-attached | host: Bos | place: Iran: Karaj | collected 2018-10 | reverse complement strand
AGAGCAGACATTCAATGTAATGGGTGTTTCTTTCACTATGGTGGGTATACAGGGTGGCACCTTTACGATGGGGGGGACCTATGAGCAGATTGGTGACACTTATGAGGACGAGGAACCTACCCACAAGGTGACAGTTGATGATTTCTATCTTGGCAAAACGGAGGTGACGCAGGCTCTTTGGACTGCCGTGATGGGCGACAATCCCTCCTTTTTCCGGAAGGATAACGGTCCGGTTGAATGTGTGAGCTGGAATGACTGCCAGCTTTTTCTGAAGAAACTGAACCAGCTGACCGGAAAAAAATTCCGTCTGCCTACAGAGGCGGAATGGGAATATGCGGCACGTGGCGGCAACAGGAGCCGTGAATACAAATATGCCGGATCGTTCGATGTGGAGAAGGTTGGCTGGTGCGGGCTGGATTGGGACAGTGGAACCCGTGCGGTGGGGAGTAAGGAACCTAATGAGTTGGGACTATATGACATGAGTGGGAACATCTACGAATGGTGCAACGATTGGTTTGGCCGCTATCGTGCCGAGGATCAGGTTAATCCGCAAGGTGCGCCATCAGGTACCAGCCGGGTGTTGCGGGGAGGCAGCTGGTTTGTGGAACCGCGGTATGCGCGTGTCTCAAACCGTTCCGGCAGCGAACCGGACGCAAGGTTTATCCATATCGGCTTCCGTTTGGCGATGTCTGCAAAATAGTTTGAAATCAAACAGCCTCCAACAATTTTATTGTGTTGGCAAATGTTTTTGGTTGCATGTCGGTGGTGTATCCTTTTTTTTTCTACCTTTGCATAATTTTTTCCATGTGAGGTGGGGAACGGATGCCCGCCGTGGGAATCAGTGGGTAAGAAATAATAACCATAAATAATATATAATGAAACCGACACCGATTGATGCCAACATCGTCAAAACGAAAATCACGGAGAGCCGGCTGCCGAACGTCGGCAGGGCCTCCATCCGCGAAGTGAAGCGGCTTATCAACGAAATTGAAATTGCCAGCGGCAAAAAGTTCATCCGCATGGAGATGGGTATTCCCGGCCTGCCTGCCGTGCAGATAGGCATTGACGCTCAGAAGGCCGCTTTGGACAGGGGCGTGGCCGCCATCTATCCCGATATCGACGGCATTCCGGAGCTTAAGAACGAGATGGCCCGTTTCTGCAAAAACTTTCTCGACATCGATGTCAAGCCAAGCTCCTGCATCCCCACGGTCGGCTCCATGCAGGCCGGCATGGCCATTTTCATGACCGTGCGTCATCTGCATAAGGAAAAGGACACCACACTCTTCATCGATCCGGGTTTCCCCGTGCAGAAGCTGCAGCACCGTATAATCGGCGCAAAGTTCGAGACATTCGACGTTTACGAATACCGTGGCGACAAGCTTCGCGCCAAGCTTGAAAGCTACCTTTCAAAGGGTAACATCCATTCCATCGTCTATTCCAACCCCAACAACCCCTCATGGGTCTGCCTTACCGACAATGAGCTCCGCATCATCGCGGAGGTTGCGGCCAAATATGATGCGGTTGTGGTTGAGGACCTGGCCTATTTCGGCATGGATTTCCGGCATGACATCTCCACTCCGGGCGTGCCTCCCTTCCAGCCGACGGTGGCCAAATACTATGACAAGTATATCCTGATGGTTTCCAGCTCCAAGGCGTTCAGCTACGCCGGCGAGCGTCTGGCCGTCATGGTGATTTCCGACGCGCTCTTCAGCGGCAACTATCCGGACCTGGTTCCCAATTTCGGTTCCGAAAGTCTCGGACATGCCATTGTCTATGGCACTGTGTACGCCCTGACCTCCGGCACGTCTCATTCCGCCCAGCACGCCATGGCCGCAATACTCAAGGCCTGCAACGATGGCGACTACAATCTGGTCCAAGGCATGGTCGCATACCGCGACAAGGCTCACGAGATGAAGCGTCTGTTCACGGAAAACGGTTTTGAGATTGTCTATGACAAGGATGAGGACCAGCCTCTTTCCGACGGATTCTATTTCACAATAGGATATCCGGGCTTTACAGGGGAGGAGTTGCTTGAGGAGCTTCTGTACTACGGCATAAGTGCAATTTCGCTTTCAACCTGCGGCAGCGGCCGTCAGGGGTTGCGCGCCTGTGTGTCATTAGTGCATCCGAGCCAGTTCCCGGAACTGGAGGCGAGGCTGAAAGTGTTCCGTGAAAATCATCCTCTTTTGTAGCAAAACCGGCGGTTTTTTCATCCGAATGATGCCAAAAAAACAGCCTGATATCATTTATGCCGTCCCTTTCGGGGCGGCTTTTTTTTTGTTATGTTTTTATAATAATTTAAAAACCAAGTGTTTATAAATAGATATTCTTTAAAAATATTATTCTGAAAATTGTTCTGATGGCATTGGAAAAATGACTACTTTTGCAGCCGAATTGTAAATATATAGGAGAGTAACACATTTAATAAAAAAACGTATGTATTTGACACCTGAAATAAAGAAAGATATTTTCAAGGAGTACGGCAAGTCAGAGTTCGATACCGGTAACATTGACGCACAGGTTGCACTGTTCACATACCGTATCAAACACCTGACGGAACATGACAAGCAGAACAATAAGGACAAAGTGGCGGAACGTGCGCTTGTCCGTCTGGTCGGAAAACGTAGAAAACTGTTGGACTACCTGAAGGAAACCGACATCGAACGTTACAGGAATCTTATTAAGAAACTGAATTTGAGAAAATAATTCTCTTCAGAGATGATATGAAAAGGCAATCTCCAAGTTGCCTTTTTTTATATTGTATTTTTTAAAGATGTACGCTGGAGTAAGTGAACATTGTAAATTATTAAAAACAAAACGAAATGAACGTAGTCACAAAGCAAATTGACATGGGTGACGGCCGGATCATCACAATTGAGACCGGCAAACTGGCCAAACAGGCCGACGGTGCCGCCGTGGTTCGCATGGGCAACACCATGCTGCTGGCCACCGTATGTACTAAAAAGGAGGCGGGCGAAGATGTGGATTTCATGCCGCTTCAGGTGGAATATCAGGAAAAATATGCTGCTGTGGGGCGTTTCCCCGGCGGTTTTTTCAAGCGTGAGGCCCGTCCCTCCAATTACGAGATTCTGATTGCAAGGTTGGTGGACCGCGCTTTGCGTCCGCTTTTCCCTGAAAACTATCATGCGGACACGCAGGTGCTGGTGACGCTGGTCTCCGGCGACCGCAACGAATATCCGGATGCGCTGGCCGGTCTGGCCGCCTCCGCCGCGTTGAGCGTCTCCGACATTCCGTTCCACGGCCCGATTTCCGAGGTGCGGGTTGCCCGCATCAACGGGGAATACAAGATCAACCCGACCGCCGAGGCGATGCAGGATGCTGACCTCGACCTTATCGTAGCCGCCTCCATGGACAACATCATGATGGTGGAGGGCGAGATGAAGGAGGTTCAGGAGGCCGACCTTATCGAAGCTTTGAAAACGGCACATGCCGCCATCAAAAAGCAGTGCCAGGCGCAGCTTGAGCTGGCCGCCGAAGTGGAGAAGGCCAACCCCAAGCGCGAGTACTGCCACGAGAACAACGACGAGGAGCTGCGCGCCCGCGTCCATGCCGAAACCTACCAGAAGGTATATGATATTGCAAAGACTCCGACTTCCAAGCAGGAGCGCAACGATGCGTTCGAGCAGGTGAAGGCCGATTTCCTGGCCACCATCCCGGAGGATGAGCTGGAGGAGAAGACCCCGATGGTCAACCGTTATTTTGAAAAGGTGACCTGGGAGGCTGTTCGCAACTTTGTGCTGACCGAACGCCGCCGTCTGGACGGCCGCCAGCTGGACGAGATCCGTCCCATCTGGTGCGAAGTGGGTCCGCTGCCATCCGCACATGGTTCGGCCATCTTCACCCGTGGCGAGACGCAGTCCCTGAGCACCTGCACCCTTGGTACGAAATTGGACGAGCAGATTATCGACGGTGCCATCATCGAGGGTACCTGCGACTTCCTGCTGCATTATAACTTCCCGCCCTTTGCAACGGGTGAGGTGAAGCCCATCCGCAGCACCGGACGGCGTGAAATCGGACACGGCAACCTGGCCATGCGCGCCATCAAGCCGATGCTTCCTCCCAAAGAGGAGTGTCCTTACACCATCCGTGTGGTCTCCGACATTCTGGAATCGAACGGTTCCTCCTCCATGGCCACTGTCTGCGCCGGAACCCTGGCTCTGATGGATGCCGGCGTCAAGCTGAAAAAGCCGGTCTCCGGCATTGCCATGGGCATGATCAGCGACGCCGCCACCGGAAAATATGCCATCCTCTCCGACATTCTGGGCGATGAGGACCACCTGGGCGACATGGACTTCAAGGTCACCGGCACCCGTGACGGAATCACCGCCTGCCAGATGGACATCAAGGTGGAGGGTCTTTCCTACGACGTGCTGGCCGAGGCTTTGGAGCAGGCCAAGCGGGGCCGCATGCACATTCTGGACAAGATGCTGGAGGTGCTGCCTGAGCCGCGTGAGGACTACAAGCCGTTTGTGCCCCGCATCGTCCAGATTCAGATTCCGCGCGACTTTATCGGTGCGGTCATCGGACAGGGCGGAAAGGTCATCCAGGAGATGCAGCGTGAGACCAACACCGTCATCAACATCGAGGAGGTCGGCGAGTTCGGCATCATCGACATCGCATCGCCCGACAAGGCCTCCATTGACGCCGCTCTTGCACGCATCAAGGCCATTACGGCTGTGCCGGAGGTTGGCGAGGTATACGAAGGCCCGGTGAAGAGCATCCTTGAATTCGGAGCCTTCATCGAAATCCTCCCCGGAAAGGACGGTCTGATGCACATTTCCGAATATGACTGGAAGCGGATCGACAAGCTGGAGAACTACATCAAGGTCGGTGACATCATGCAGGTCAAACTGATCGGCGTGGAGGAGAAGACCGGCAAGCTGAAGCTCTCCCGCCGTGCGCTGCTGCCGAAGCCGGAAGGCTACAAGGAGGAGCGTCGTGAGCGCGGCCCGCGTCGTGAACGTGAAGGTAGGGGCGACAAGGAACGCCGGCACCATCACGGCAGAGGCGGCCATGGCCATGAGGATGGCGGCGCCCCCGTGTCTGAAAACTAAAAACTGAAAAGGCTGCCCGCGGGCAGCCTTTTTTTTGTCCCTTTTATCGGATGTATTGATTTTTTTCCGATATTTGCAAATTATTCCAAATTTTGAAAATATGAGATTGGGTAGATTATTGACAGTTGTGTTTGTGCTGTTTGCGGCGGTGCGTCCGTCGGCACAGGTTGTGACTCCCGTAAAGTGGGGCTGCAAGGTGACGGCATCGGGCGATGTCGCAACCATACAGTTAACAGCCACCGTGGAACCCGGATGGCACCTTTATTCGCAATACAACACGCTTGGTATCACGCAGCAGACTGTTTTTGAGTTTGAAAAATCCGCCAATTATGCGCTGATTGGCAAAACAACCGAACCCAAATATGTGGAGCTGACCGACGAGTTCGGCACCGACCGCTATTTTGACAAGTCACCGGTTATTTTCACCCAGAAGATAAAGGTGAGGAGCGAAAAGGATTTCATCCTCAACGCCTCCGTTGACGCGCAGGCCTGCATGGAGGGCAAGTGTGTGATGGTGGGTGAGGAGTTTGAGATTCCGGTGAAGGGTGTGCCGCAGGCCGCCCAAGAGGATGTTTCCGAAACGGATGAGAATGTTACCGATAGCACCGCCGAGATTCCGGCAGTGACAAAGGATGGTGAGGGGGAACAGGAGGCTGTCATAACAGCTGATGAGGAGACGGATGCGAAAAAAAGCATGTCCCTGTGGGCGGTGTTCTTCATTGCCATTGCAGCAGGTTTTGCGGCATTGCTCACACCATGTGTTTTCCCGCTGATTCCGATGACCATCAACTTTTTCATGCACGGAGCCGGTGAGGAGAACAAACAGAGCGGCATTCGCCAGGCTTGGATGTTTGGAGGATCCATCATTTTCATTTTTGCCATATTGGGGGCAATTCTGACACTTCTGTTCGGCCCGGATGCCATGTACAATATCTCCACGCACTGGATTCCCAACCTGATTTTCTTTGTGATATTCCTGATTTTCGCCCTCTCATTTTTCGGGCTGTTTGAAATCACACTGCCAAGCTGGATGATCAACAAATCGGATGCCAAGGCGGACCAGGGAGGATTTATGGCACCCTTCTTCATTGCTTTGACCACGGTGCTGGTCTCGTTTTCCTGCACAGGTCCTATCTTAGGCGGTGCACTGGTCGGATTGAGCACCAGCGGTGGTGCAAACCGGATGATTCCCCTTCTTTCCATGTTAGGCTTCGGCATCGGTTTTGCAACACCGTTCACACTTCTGGCCATGTTCCCGAAATTCCTGTCCAAACTGAAATCGGGCAGCTGGCTGAACACAGTTAAGGTGGTGTTCGCCTTTTTGGAGCTGGCCTTCGGCCTTAAGTTCTTGAGTATGGCCGATTTGTATTGCAGCTGGCATATTCTGGACAGGGAGGTCTATCTTGCCCTCTGGATTGTGATATTTGCCCTGATGGGTTTCTATCTGCTTGGAAAATTACGTTTCAACGGGGACAGTGAGGTGAAGGAAATATCTGTGCTGCGGCTCTTCCTGGCTATTCTGACATTCTCGTTCACCATTTATATGGTGCCTGGTATGTTCGGTGCGCCGCTGAACGCCATCAGCGGATTCATCCCGCCCATGAGCACTCAGGATTTCGACATCAAAGGCATGATGATGGAACAGCATAAACAGACTGTGGCACAGCTTCAGGCACAAAATGTTGATGTGCAGGCCTCCACCTCATTACCTGCCGATAGGAAATATGTGGACGAACTGGAGACAGTTCCAGGATTCGAGGCCTTCTTTGATCTTGATGAGGCCAAAGCATACGCCCGCAAGGTTAACAAACCGATTTTCATTGACTTTACCGGAAAAACCTGTGCCAATTGCCGTAAAATGGAACAATATGTCTGGTCTGATCCGCAAGTGACACCCCTGCTACAGCAGGAGTTTGTGATGTGCGCACTCTATTCGGATGCAAATATCAGACTTCCGGAATCGGAATGGGTGAAAGACGATAGAGGCCGTCCTTTGAAGACTTTGGGACGAAAAAATGTCCATTTCCAACAATCAAACTTCAATGTCAACGCCCAGCCATATTATGTGCTGATGGATGCTGACGGGAAGGTGCTGACAAGGAAAAACCATCAGTACGACCGGAATGTGCAGCATTTTATTGAATTCCTGAACGAGGGTCTGGCAAATTTCAAAAAAGGGGCGTCGGAGAGATAATGGCACAGAAGAAGCAGCAGCCACAGGTGCAGTTCAAGAACCGCAAGGCGGAGTTCGAATATTTCCTCTCCACCAAGTTCACCGCCGGCATAGTGTTGGTCGGCACGGAAATAAAGGCTATCCGTACGGGCAAGGTTAACCTTACCGACTCATACTGCCTCTTTATCGGGGAGGAGTTCTGGGTGCGCGGGCTGCACATCTCCGAATACAAGGCTGGCAGCTACAACAACCATGAGCCCAAGCGTGACCGCAAGCTGCTGCTCACCAAGCGCGAACTGCGGAAGATCCGGTCAAAACTGAATGAAAAGGGCACGACGGTCATCCCTACATTATTGTATATTGCTGAAAGCGGCTACGCCAAGCTGGAGATAGCCATAGCCCGTGGCAAGAAGATGTACGACAAGCGCGAGACCCTGAAGGAGAAGGAGGCGCGTCGCAGCATGGCCTATCGTGAGGAAAAAGCATAGATTATGTTGCGGAAAGTGTATTTGACATTATTGCTTCTGGCGTTGCTGCCGCCGTTGTCCGCACAGCGGGATGAGGCTCGCGACCTGGCTTCATTGTCGCTCAGCGGGCCGGTGCTCAAAATCCGCGAGTCCGTCTATCTTTCCCATAGTTTCCATGTTGACGGGATGCAATTTAAGGATGCTGAAAAGAGTGTCATGACCGGTTTCAGCGAATATCGTTTTAATGATGCGGGCTATATGACATATTACAGGATTTATCGTCAATCGCCGTACAGGGAGCAGACGGATTCCTTCACCTTTGACAACCAGAACAGGCTGACCGGCCACATCTGGGGTGTGGGCAGCCGGCGGATGGGACGGAGCGAACACAGGTACAACCTTATCGGGCAATTGGTCTCACTCCGGCAGTATGACGATACGGATGCGCTGTTCTGCGAGACGGCCTACCGTTACCGCAGCGGCCTGCTTTCTGAAGAGAGGACTTTCAGCCGCGCCAATGTGCCGATTTCCGAGATACATTATACTTATGACTCCCTCAAGAGGCTCGTGAAGGAGGAATGCCCGTGGAACCCTTACCGCTATGTGGTTCCCTATGTGAAGGAATACAGTTATGACGCCAACGGATGGCTTTGCAGAATCAGTTATTCGGAAAAGGATACTTCAAAGTGCTGGACCTACCGTAAGACATCAGACCGGAATGGAAAAATACTTTCCGAGGAAACTTACGATTACAGGGATTCATGTATGAAAATCCGTCATTACAAATATGGCTCCCGTGGCAGGCTGGTTTGGGAGGGGTCGCAGGCAGACCATTTGTGGCAGGTAATAAGCTACAGTTACCGTTCAAACCGGTTGAACACAATCCGTAACCGCTATGGTGATGTGGATTTCCGTACCTTCTTCCTCCGGTATGACGAATGGGGCAACTGGGTCGAGAAGGCTGAATACGACGGCATCAACCTGCAGGTGACGACACGTGAAATCACCTATGGGGATCAGCCCTTGAATATGAAGAAGACCGCGCCCAGCAGGCAGAGCCCCGCCCAAAGGTAGTTCAACTTGAATGGCTGGTTCATCAGCAGCATCGAAAAGGGTATGAATACCGACAGCGACACCACCTCCTGTATTATTTTAAGCTGCGGCAGGGTGTATACCGTATAGCCGATGCGGTTGGCCGGCACCTGTATCATATACTCGAAAAAGGCTATGCCCCAGCTTACGATGGCGGCGATCCACCATGCCTTGCCTGACATGTTCTTCAAATGCCCGTACCAGGCGTATGTCATGAAGCAGTTTGAGCATACAAGCATGAATATGCTGATGACTTGGGGGCTGAATATTATTTTCCACATGATTCACGGATGAGTTTTATGAGTTCGCTGAACACCTGGTTGCAGGTGCGTTCGATTACCTGTGCGCGCTGGTCGCTGAAATGAAGCAGCTTCGTGACAGTCCGTTTTTCGGAGGCGACACCTATCCAGACGGTTCCGACCGGCTTGTCCGGCGTTCCGCCGTCCGGGCCTGCGATGCCTGTGGTGGCGACGGCAAAATCTGTCCGGCAGACGTTCCGCACGCCCTCCACCATTTCACGCACAGTCTCCTCACTGACGGCGCCGTGTTTTTCCAAGGTCTCCGCCTTCACATTCAGCAGCTGCCGTTTCAGTTCGTTGCTGTAGGCCACCACACCGCCCATGAAGTATTGCGACGCTCCGGGCATGGCGGTCAGCCGTGTGGCGATGGCGCCGCCCGTGCAGCTTTCTGCGCTGCTTAGTGTCATGCCATGGCGGCGGAGTGCTTCGGCTGCAATCTCCTGCAGTGATTCCCTGTCTTCGCCAAGAATGTATTCTCCGGCCAGTCCATAGAGTTTGCGGCTCTCCTCCTCCAGCTGCCGCTGCAGTGCGGCCCTGTCGGTGCCGGTGCCGGTCAGCCTCAGCCGCAACATGCCGTGCTGCGGCAGGTAGGCCACGCCGATGTGGGAGGGGAGGGCGGTTTCCCAGTCTTCGATACGGTCCGAAAGGAATGATTCTCCGATGCCTTGGAAAATCAAGTTTTTCTGCAGGATGCAGAGCCCGTCGTTCATCTTTTGGAGGCGCGGCAGGATCTCCCCGCTCATGAGGTGCTTCATCTCCGAAGGGACACCCGGCATCGAAACCACAGTTTTGCCATCCGTCTCAAACCACATGCAGGGGGCGGTCCCGACTGTGTTCACAATCACCTTGCAGCAGGCCGGCACCAGCGCCTGCATCCGGTTTGTCTCCGTCATGGGGTATCCGCGTCCCGCAAATATCCGTTCAATGTTGCGCAGGCTTGCTTCGTCCTCCACCAGTGTGGAATGGAAAAAGTCGCATAGTGTCTTTTTGGTGATGTCGTCCTTCGTGGGGCCTAGACCTCCGGTTATCAGCACGACATCAGCCTGCTGCAGGCTGCGGACCAGTGCGTTTTCGATGGCTTCGCGCCGGTCGGCGACACAGACAATGTCCGTCACCATACAGCCGTTTGCGGTCAGCTGCTGCGCCATCCATGAGGCGTTTGTGTTGGTCACCTGGCCGATCAGCAGCTCGTCTCCAATGTTGATTATGTTAACTCGCATGTTGTTATTTTTTTTAAAAATGCAAAGGTAGAAAAAAAATATGGCGGATTTGCATTTTTGTATTGATTTTTTTACGACTTTTGCACGCTTAAATTTTACAAGTTTCAAATTTTAAAAGTAATTTAATGTCAACAAAAATCAGATTACAGAGACATGGTAAAAAGGGTCAGCCTTTCTATCACATTGTCATTGCAGACGGTCGTGCACCTCGGGATGGACGTTACATTGAACGTATCGGCACGTACAACCCTTTGACCGAACCTGCCGCCGTTGTGTTGAACTTCGACAGGGCCCTCTATTGGGTTAACTGCGGAGCCGAACCTACTGACACCGCCCGCTCCCTCCTTCGCAGGGAAGGCGTGTACATGAAAAAGCACCTGTTGGGAGGTGTGGCTAAGGGCGCCTTCTCGGAAGCCGAGGCAGAAGCCCGTTTCTCCGCCTGGAAGGAGGAGAAGGACCGCCGGATGAGCGATTGCCGTATCAAGGCGATTGAAGCCGGAAAAGAGGCAGCCAAGAAAAGGCTTGAGGCCGAAACAAAGGTGAAGGAGGCCAAGGCTGCTGTGGTGGAGGAGAAACGCCGCGCCATAGCCGAGAAGGAGCGTGAGGAACGTGAAGCTGCTGAGGCCGCCGCTGCCGCTGAAGCCGCAGCCAATGCACAGACGGAGGGGGAGACTCCTGCCGAAACTGACGCTACAGCCGGAGCCGCCGAGGCCGAAACCCCTGCCGAAGCATAACAGGCGTATGCGGTCCGATGATTTTTTCTACCTTGGTAAGGTTACAAAAGTTGTCGGTCTGAAAGGGGAGCTTTCGGTTTATCTGGATACGGACGAACCGGAGAAATATTATTCCATGGAATCAGTTTTTCTTGCCCAACAGGAAGAACTGGTTCCTTTTTTTGTGACCTCCCTTAAAGTGAAAAACCGGCAGCAGGTGGTGGTGCAGTTTCAGGATGTCGATGCCGGTTATGCCCCGTCTTTGGTCGGCGCGGAGCTGTTCCTGCCGCTTTCCATGCTGCCTCCGCTGACCGGAAACAGGTTCTATTATCATGAAATAAAGGGCTTTGAAATCGTGGATGAGGAGCAGCGTCGGGTCGGTGTATGCAAGGATGTGCTGGAATATCCGCACCAGGCCCTGTTCCAGATCGACCATGATGGCACCGAAGTGCTGATTCCAATCGTGGATGATCTTATCCGACATGTGGACCGCGCGTCACGGCGGATTGTCGTATCCATGCCGGAAGGGCTGTTGGACATATACCTGAATCCCTCCCTGGAGTAGTTTTTTCCCATCTGTGGGACCCCCCTTAAT
>JAEEGK010027015.1_pt1 | contig 11634 bp, 4 predicted proteins | sample 8958771 | NCBI WGS metagenome assembly JAEEGK01 (sample SAMN16246547, study PRJNA631951) | gut metagenome | biome: gut microbiome; feature: rumen; material: SC-attached | host: Bos | place: Iran: Karaj | collected 2018-10 | reverse complement strand
TGGCTCGATTGCCGTTCATGTCCTCGTCTTCGATAAAGATTTGGGCCATGGCCGGAGCGACGAACATCGTAGCAATTGCTATTGTCATTATCAGTTTCTTCATTGTATCTAGTTTTTATTTTGTTCTGAATAATTTAGTTATCTGACTACGATCTTCTGGACCATGGCACCGTTGCCGTTACGTACCTGCATGAGGTAGACACCTTGCGACAGGCCGTTGAGGCTGACGTGGTTCTGGTCGTTGGTGAGGTTGTCGGTGTAGACCATGCGGCCCATCACGTCGGTCACCGTGAGTTGGCCTTGGCCGTTGACCACCCACTCGCTTCCGTCGAAGAAGGCGAAGTTGTTGGTGACGGTCTCTTCATTCTCCTCGACGTCGGTGAACTCGCCGATGAGGATCTTGAAGCGCGACTTGTAGTCGGAGGCGCGGCCTTCAAACTCGTAGCTGTCGTGAGCCAGCATGTCATAGTGCACGCCTGTGATGTTGTCCACCAGGGTGAGGCTGCTGAAGCTGGCGTTGGCGGTGTTCCAGCTTAGGGTGAAGGTACCGTCTTCCTGGGTTTCGAAGCGCAGCGGCTGGCTGCCTTCGGTCATGTCGCGGAAGAGGATGCCGAAGTCGGTGTCGTCGTGACGCAGGCTGATGCGACCCGTGGCTGAACCCACGCGGAGCTTCTCACCACCGCCGTTCTCAGGACGACCCACCTCAAGAACTGCCACGTCGGTGTTGCCTTCGCTGTCGGTGGCGATGAGGTTGATGACCGGGTAATTAAGGCGTTCGCCGCGGAAGTGGGTGCCATTGGCAGGCGTGTTGAAGCGCATGCTATTGTTGAAGGTGGCCTTCGTGTCTTCGTCGGCTTGGCTCACGCGGATGAAGAAGCCTTGGTGCATGTTGATGTCGCCCGTGGTGGCCATTGAGCCCTCGGAGGGTTGTGCGCCAGCAACGCCTTGCACATAGTTGCCGGTATTGGGATCGTAGATAGCGAAGGTCATCTCGCTGGCATCGTTCCAAAGGCTGCTGTTTTCCCAAGCGAAAGTGGTGAAGTCCAAATAGCTCTGATAGGGGTTGCCCAAGAGGTTGTAACCAGCCAGACCTGTCCATTCGTTAGCAGCAGTGTAGGTGACGGGGATTTCTATTTCGCCGTTGTTCAGCGTGCCGCGGTTCTGCATGAACTGGGCTTTTTTACTATATGTAGTACCATTGAGAGTAAAACTCCACCACTGTGACATATCAACATTCGATAAATAGCCTTTGCCAGGGATGAAGTGATCTTCCTGATCAGAATAAGGGATGTTGAGTTCCGGGTTATCCATATGCCAGTGGCTGTCGCTGTTACGGCGGAAGTTAAGCCAGTGGTACTGGGGCTCGTAGAAGCAGTAGAACTCAGCACGGTGATAACTGGCAATGTCGATGGGGAAGAAGGCTTGATCCTCATCAGAGATCGGGAGAATCCAAAAACACGGATTTTTCGGGTCTCTTGGTATCATATTACCAGCTTCACCTTCATAAGAATGCGATGCCGCCCATGACTCCCAATCATCACCCAATGCAGAAGGAACTACTCCCTCATCACCATAATGCCAACCGAATTCGCTGTCCTCCAAAGAGGAGCTGATATTATGCCAACGGTTGCCTGATTCTGTAGAAGTATTATCGAAGGCTTTCAGTGTCTGGCCCGTGTAGGCTTCAATGGAAGAAGAGGCGTCTTGCAGCAGGCTGATGTTTTCGTCGATGTAGACCACCACACCTTCGGCAGTGCTGTTGTCGGCCACGGTTTCGCCATCCTTGCCACCAGGCTGAGGCTGTTCAAGGGTGACGTCATCATGGGCATACAGGTTGATAGCGCCTTTGTAAATGGCAGCGTGGTTAGTAGGTTTGTACTTGTTGCCTTCCAAGGCAGTGTTCTCATTAAAGTTACCATTGTTGTGGCGGTGCAGCATCTCGTTCAGCGAAGCGGCATAGTCGATGCGGATACCGTCGGCAGAACCGAGGCAGGTGTATTCTGGGAACACAAGCACAGGATAGTCATCATTGATGTCGCCAGCACCATCAGAGTAGACTCCTGCGGTGGTGCGCTTCCAGGAAGCACCATTGCCTTTTCCGCTATTTAACACGTTCAATAGAGGTGTACCACCACTGTACACATTGTAAGTTACGCCATCATTTACTAATGTTCCCCATTCGCCACCTGTCTTGTTGTCGTTAGTGAACATGTTATAGAAGGTGGGAGAAACGGTAAGGGTGTAGGAAGTTGCGGGATTATTCTGGGGATCTGTTATTGTATTCGGAACAGTACTGTTCGTGTTGATTGCTTCGGTTTCGCTTAAGTGATCAGGACGCGACCATGTCACGATTTGAGGCGTATAGGAGTTGGTTGGTGCCGTTCCAGTACCAACGAGCATGCCAAAATTGGTCTTGTCAAGGTTTTGGTTGTCGCGCTCAAAGCGAACATAGCAGTTGTTGATGGTACCCGTGTTTTGGGCTGCGATGCCACCAACGTACTTACCCTCGATGTCATTGTCCAAATAGTTATACACACCATTGGTGAAGCTGTTTGAGAATTGACCATTGTTGAGACCCACGGCGCCACCTAAGGTATAACCTGTGAGTTCGGCCATAGCCATGGTGGAATGGATAGTGCCGCCATTGTTGTAGCCGACCAAGCCACCAAAGATCATAAGTTCGTCGCGCGACAGATTATCGGCATTGTTGTTGCTTGTAATGTTGCCCACAGCTTCGCAGTTGAAGATCTTACCAGTACTCGACAGCGTATCGGCGATTATTCCGAAATGGATGAAGGTTTTATGCTCGTCCTCCGGTTTGAGTAAATGATTCTTGGCATGGAAATCGGCATCAAGCACAAAGAGATTCTTCACGGTGCCCTTCACGTTGGAGAACATGCCAGGATAGACCATGGCGCGTTCATTCAACTTGTAGTATTTCGTGGCGTTGTTTTTCAAGCCTGTGATCACATGTCCGTTGCCATCGAAAGTACCTGTGTAGCCTGTGGTGCCTTCACCGATGGACACCCAGTTGTGGGCACTCATGTCAATGTCAGCGGTTAGTCTAGCGTTGGCACTAGGAGTCGAAACAACATCACTGTTGTCTTTATATCTGGCACGACCATTCACCACGCTGATGAACCAAGCCAACTCTTCGGGTGTGTCGATACTGTCGAGTTTGAAGCCTTCGGGCTCTTCGGTAATCACTTCTGTCCAAACGGTGCCGATGACATTGGCGATGGGGATATTGAAATAAAGCGGGTTGAGCGTGTCACCATCGGGTTCGATGATGGACAAAGGACCGTTGGTGGGCATATCGTCACCCCATGTGCCTTCTTCCACCCTCAAAGGAATCAGCATGACCAACTTACGGCCGAAGAAGACGGGTCGGTGCGTTTCTGGATCAATATAAGGCGTGCCATCATCGTTCATTTCTTGGGCCACATACATGGCAGAGAAGTTGAAATCGGTGAAGGTAAGTGTCTTGGTGTTGGGATCAAAATTAACGATGCCATCGGCAAGACGGTTCTCATCTCCGCCATTAACCACTCCGTCAGCATCGAAGGTAAGTCGTGTGGCACCATCGGTTTCAGGCTCGAAAGTGAACACGTTGCCAGTCTTGCCGTTACACTTAGGCGCATAGGCTTTGATAGTGGTACCAGCATTTTGTCCAGAGGGGATATCCAACTGGAAGTTGGGTGAAATAACATCCTGCACCACGGTCTCTGAACCCAAATCAAAGGAGGAACCGCCAGCGGTTTCGGCGATGGACTGGAAGATTTTAGACAAATCCATAGTTTCGCTGGAAGCGTCTATGTAGTAACCGGCAGTAGGATCGCCATCATCCCCAGGTCGCATGTGTCCAGCCTGAGAACCATCGCCGTTAAGATATGCGTTGGGATAATTGGACGAGATATAATTCAGGAAGTTCCAGGTTGTGCTATTCTGAGCAGGCGAAGTGGTAAACATGCCAATCGAGTAAACCGTTGCACCATACTCCTGCTTTGATATTTGTGCTCTGCCGACGGCTCTATAAGTAGTATTAGGAGAAGTTTCATAAGGTTCACCATCGGTAAACAGTACGACGGTCCTCGTGAAATCTTCGCCGATAGTTTCACCCGTATGGGGATTATTGGCAAACTGGGTGTTAGCATCATCAATACCAAGGCTGGGAGCTGTTCCTTGAGCCAGGGTGAATCCCCAAACCTTGTCCTGTAATTCTTCAATATCGATGTTACCAATTGCCGCTAGTTCCTGATGCATGGTCGTATAACGGCAGTAGGTGATGATGGAGAGCTTGTTGCCAATGCGGGTGCCGTCTTCCTTGAGGTCCATTTGGTTAATCGTTTCAACGAAGTCAGATACAGCCTTTTTCAATTCGAAGATTCTGGAGGAACCATGTCGAAGTTGGCTACCTTCAGCGAATGTGTATATAACCCCATCGGGAGAGGTAGAATAAGCGGCTTGATTACGATTGGTTGTGGTAGAACCATTATTCCGGAAATAGTTCCTATTATCAGTACCACTTCCGTTATAATACAGATAGTATCTACCATTATTTTCTTCTGCGAACACCTGGTACCCATTAAATGTGTAATTAGTCTCGGCAGTCCTGGCGCCAGCCACCATATTGTAAGTCAACGCTCGATCAGAAGCAGAAGCAACTTGAACCTGTGTTCCTCTCGTTGCCCTCATTGAGGATGAAACATCGAGGACAAGGACGATATCGGAAGGGATGTCTTTTTGGATGAGAATCTTATCACCCGACACGAAGGTCTCGAGGCGGATATAGCCACAGTCGCCATTGGGGCAATCATCATAGTTCGGCACCCAGTCCTTGTGCATATAGAGGCCGTTAGTAGGCAATTGCGCATAAGCGCCCATCATGCCGAAGCCCATCAGGAACCCCATCAATACCAAGGCGCTCCTCAGGGCGTGTTTCCATTTGCCTTGGCCAAGTAGGGCCAAGTTCTTGTTTTTCTTGTTGTAATTCTGTTGCATTTACTTCGAAGTTTTTATTGTTTATACTTTAATTCTTTTCTTCTTTTGGATTGCACCTTATATATAAGGGGTTCGCGGCTACGCAAAGGCATAGCCCATCGAGGCACTCTCCCACCCAAAAATCCCATTCGCCGCAGGCTTTGCGCCCGAGGCGTGACAAGGTTCTGTTCGGAAAGTGTCCAGCGTTGTTCCTCGTAAGGTGCTGGTTTTAATCATTTTAGGATCCTTTTTGCTTTTTCTTTTTACTATAGTATTTGCTTCCAACGAACTGGTTGTACCTTCCAGTTTTTCTCGTTGAATCGTACGAATTCGGGTGCAAAAGTACTCAATATACAGAAAAACTTCCGAAAAGTGTCCTAAGAATCCAAAATATTTTAAGGTGTCCTAAGAGGACACTTGCAGCGCTGTTAAATAAATAAAGGGTATTGAGAGGGATTCCCGCATAGTGGGAATCCCCCTCAATACCATAAACGACAGAGGGCGACCCCTCTGGGGGTCGCCCTCTGTCATACTCAATGTAACGTGTTTACTCCTCCTTGCGGCGCTTGCCGACGAGGTAGGCACCCGCCAAGCCAGCGAGCAGGACGATGCCCTCGCCCACGGGGGCATACCAGTCCTCGCCCGAGTCGTAGACGGCGGGGTTAGGAATGTTCATTGTGGAATTGCCTGACCTGTTGGCATTATATTCATCTTCATCAAGAAACACCTGGGCCATCGCCGGAGCGGCAAACATCATCAATGCGGCTGTGATTGCTATTATTCTTTTTTTCATCTTATCCTATTATTTAATGATTATCTTTTGAACTTTCACTTCGTTACCGTTGCTGATGCGCAGCACGCCCACGCCCTTGAAGTTGGCGGGCAGGCTGACCGTGTTCTGAGTGTCGGTAAGCTCGCTGGCATAGATCACGCGGCCCAGGACGTCGATGACGTCGAGATGGCCCGTGCCGTTGACGATGAGGTTGTCGCCGTTGAGGAAGGCGAAGGTCTCGCTGACCGTCGTCTCGTTCTCCTCGACGTCGGTGAAGGCGCCAAACAAGATCTTGAAGCGCGTGTTGTAGTCGCTGACGCGGCCCTCGAAGGTGTAGTGGTCATGCGTGAGCATGTCGGTCTTCACACCAGTGATGTTGTCCAACAAGGTGAGGCTGCTGAAGGCGGCGTTGGCCGTGTTCCAGCTCAGGGTGAAGTTGCCGTCTTCCTCGGCGGCGAAGCAAAGGCTCTGGTAGTCCTTGTCGCTGTTGCGGAAGTAGATGGCCAGGTACTCTTCGTCGTAGTTGAAGTAGATACGGCCAGTAGGATCGCCCAGACGCATCTTCTTGGCACCGTCGTTCTCAGGACGGTTGAGCTCGAGCACCGCGACATCGGTCTGACCCTCTTCGTCGGTGAGGGTGAAGTTGATCAGCGGGTAGGTCGGACGAGAACCACGGAAGTTGGGCGTGGCTTCATTGGTACGCATGGCGTTGGTGAAGTGTGCCGTGCCATCTTTACCCACCTGGATGAAGAAGCCCTGGTGCATATTAATGGTCGGTCCTGCAACCTTGGCACCTTGAGAAGGAGTTGTAGCTGGGATTTGGAGATAGGTATTTGTTTCAGGATCATAAATAGCGCAAGTCTTTTCGAACTTACTACCTGTCCACAAACCGGTGTTACCGCTCACGAACTTATCGAAGTCCAAGAAGCTCTGATAGGGGTTGCCCAGGAAGTTGTAGCCAGCCAAGCCAGTCCATTCGTTGGCAGCAGTGTAGGTAACGGGGATGTTAACATCACCGTTGTTCAGCGTGCCGCGGTTCTGCATGAACTGGGCTTTTTTACCATAGGCTGTCCAATAGGTGGACATGTCAACAGCAGCTAGATAACCCTTGCCAGGAATGAATTGGGTCTCGTTGTCCTCAACTTGTGTGAATGCTGTAAAATCACCATTCGGTTGATTGTAATAATACTCGATGTCATTTGTGTAATCATCCATGTGCCAGTGGCTTACACCATTACGTTTGAAGTTAATCCAGTGATACTCGGGCTCAAAGAAGCAATAGAAATCAGCACGATGACGAGAGTTAAGGTCAATGGGGAAGAATGCTTCATCTTCGTCGCTAATGTTAGTAGTCCAACCACACGGATTGTCAGACAAATTGTGCTCTACTTCAGTTGTAGTATTATAATACCAACCGAACATGCTGTTCGACAATGAAGAGCTGATATTGTGCCAACGATTGCCAGCTTGAATACCAGTGTTGTTGAAGGCTTGCAGGCTTTGGCCCGTATAGGCCTCGATTTCCGAATCTTCACCTTGCAGCAAGCTGATGTTCTCGTCAATGTAGACAACCACGCCCTCAGCAGTGCAGTCGTCGGCTACTTCCTCTTCACCGTCTTTGCTACCTGTACCTGTAGTTTCAATGGTGACATCGTCGTTGGCATACAGGTTGATGGTGCCTTTGTAGATGGCGGAAGATTGTGTAACATCATAATTAAAGGATGCATTTCCAGCATACCACGGGATTTCTCCTTCAGCGAAACTAGTAACAGGCATGACGGTGTTCTCGTTCATGTTGCCGTTGTTGCGGCGGTGCAATATGTCGTTCAGCGAGGTGGCATAGTCGATGCGGATGCCATCAGCAGAACCAAGGCAGGTGTATTCAGGGAACATCAGCACAGGATAGTCGTCGTTGATGTCGCCAGCGCCAGTGGAGTAGGCACCAGCAGAGGTACGTTTCCAGGAAGCACCATTGCCTTTTCCACTATTTAACACGTTCAATAGAGGTGTACCACCAGCGTATACATTGTAAGTACCTGAGCTATTAGTCTCCGTTCCCCATGTACCACCAGTACTATTGTCGTTAGTAAACATGTTATAGAATGTGGGAGAAACGGTAAGGGTGTAGGAAGTCGTGGGAATATTCTGGATATTTTCTATTATATTCGGAACAGTACTGTTCGTGTTGATTGTTTCTGTTCCGCTTAAGTAATCAGGGCGTGAATAGGTGAAGATTTGTGGCGTGTAGCAGTTTGTGGCTGTACCCGTGTTGCTGCCATAAATCATGCCGAAGGTCGCTGCCGTGTAAGTAAGGTTGGTGTTGGGGCGTTCGAAGCGCACATAACAGTTGTCGATGCTGCCCGAGTTGATGGCAGCGATACCGCCAGTATATTTGCCCGTAACGCCGTTGTTCAAGTAATTGTAAACGCCGTTGGTGAAGCCGTTCGAGAACGAGCCTCTGTTCTCGCCAATCATACCGCCCATGGTGTAAGCCGTAAGCTCGGCCATAGCCATGCAGGAATGGATGGTGCCACCATCGTTAAGACCGACCAAACCACCATAAATCAGTTGTGAGTCGTTATTCTTATCATCATTGTTGCAAGTGATGCGGCCAGCAGCCTCGCAGTTGAAGATGAGGCCTCCCGCAGACAAAGTATCGGCAATGATGCCGTGGTGCACGAAATGTTCATTATGGTGCTTACCGCGGAAATCGGCATCGAGCACGAAAACATTCTTCACCGTGCCACTCACGTCTGAGAACATGCCCGGAAATACCACCACGCCTGGATTGCTACTGCCCTGGATCAACTTATAGTATTTATCTGCATTGTTCTTAAGGCCGGTAATGACATGGCCATTACCGTCAAAGGTGCCTTCATAAGTCATGTGGACTTTCTCTCCATTCACCTCCTTGTATCTGGTCAATCCTGTGGTGGGATCCACTTCCACTTGCCAACCGCAGCCGATAGGTACCCAGTTGTGGGCACTCATGTCGATGTCGGCAGTAAGGCGGCCATTCAAGTTAGGATGAGAGGCAACATTGTTTGAATTATACCCATTTTTATCATTGTATCCGATACGACCGTTCACCTCGCTGATGAACCAAGCCAAATCTTCAGGAGAATCAATATCAACGGTTTGGCCTTCACCAGTCCCGGTAATTACAGGGAACCCGGGAGGTCTGGCAACAACCACTTCCGTCCACACTGAGCCAAGCACGTTGACAGTTGGGCGGTTGAAATAGATGGGGTTACCGATGTCATTGTTAGGATAGATGACCGACATGGGGCCGTTGGTGCTGACGCCGTCACCCCAAGAACCGTCGCCAATTTCCAAGGGAATGAATATCTGCAACTTACGTCCGAAGAAGATGGGGTTGTTGTCGTCGTCGAGCACGGGGTAGCCTTCTTCGTCCACCTCTTGAGCCACATACATCGCATTGAAGTTGAAGCCGCTAAAAGTAAGTGTCTTGGTGCCTGCATTGTATACGACGATGCCGTCTTCAAGGCGGTTTTCATCATCGCCGACCACGACGCCGTTGGCGTCGAGCTCCATGCGGGTGTCACCATCTGTGGGATCTTCAAAAGTGAATGCGTCTCCGTCTTTGCCGTTGCACTTGGGGGCGTAGGCTCTGATGACTGCGTCTGCTGAAACACCTTCGGGGAGGATGAGCTGGAAGCTGGGCGAGATGACGTCTTGCACCACCGTTGTCGAACCCATATTAAAGGAGGAACCGCCAGAGGTTTCGGCGATGGACTGGAAGATTTCAGACAAATCCATTTCATCGTTGGAAGCGTCTATGTAGAAAATACCATTAGGATTGCCACCATCCCCAGGGTGCATATTTCCAGCCTGAGAACCAGGGTCGTCAAGATATGCGTTGGGATAATTGGACGAGACATAATTCATGAAGTTCCAGGTATCGTCTCCCTGCCTAGGCGAATTGGTAAACATGCCAATCGAGTAAACCGTTGCACTATACGTCTGCTTTGATGTACGTGCGCTGCGGACAGCTCCATATTTAGGAGAGTCATAAGGTTCACCATCAGTAAACATCACAACGGTCCTCGTGTAATCTTCGCCGATAGTTTCACCCGCATGGGGATTATCGGCAAACTGGGTGTTAGCCAGATTAATACCAAAGCTAGGTCTTGTTCCCGAAGACAGGGTGAATCCCCAAACCTTGCCCTGTAATTCTTCAACATTGATGTCAACAATTTCATCAAGTTCCTGATGCATCTCCGTATTAGTACTGTAGGTGATGATGGAGAGCTTGTTGCCAATGCGGGTGCCGTCTTCCTTGAGGTCCATTTGGTTAATCGTTTCAACGAAGTCAGATACAGCCTTTTTCAATTCGAAGATTCTGGAGGAACCTTGTCGAAGTTGGCTATTATTAGCGAATGTGTATATAACCTCATCGGGTGAGGTAGCATAAGCGGCGTTAGAGCTATTAATATTGGTTGTGGTATTACCATCTCTCCTGAAATAGTTCCTAGTATCACTGCCACTTGAGTTATAATACAGATAGTATTTACCATTGTTTTCTTCTGCGAACAGCTGGTTACCGTTATATGTGTAATTAGCCTCGGCAGTCCTGGCGCCAGCCACCATATTGTAAGTTAACGCTCGATTAGAAGGCGTAGTCTGTGTTCCTCTCGTTGCCTTCATTGAGGTTGAGACATCGAGGACAAGGACGATATCGGAAGGGATGTCTTTTTGGATGATCATTTTTTCACCCGTCACGAAGGTTTCAAGCATGATTTCGCCTGTGCCGCCCGTGGGGTCAGACTCGTCGGGAATCCATGTCTTGTGGAGGTAGAGACCGCCAGTGGGCACTTGCGCAAATGCGCCCATGCTCACCAGCACCATCCCTATTAATAATAAGGTGCGGCCAAGGGCGCTTTTCCATTTGCCGTGGCCGAGTTGGGCCACGTTCTTGTTTTTCTTGTTGTAGTTCTGTTGCATTTTACTTCGAAGATTTTTATTTGTTTGTTCTTACTTTTCTTTTCTTCTTTTCTACACCTTAAATTAATAGACGCGAGACTGCGGGACTGCGAGACGCGAGACTGCGGGACATAGTCCGTTTGTGGGCACTTGACACGCTACTCGCATGACATGACGCGGGGTAGAAAACCTGCGGCTCGTCAATGAGAGAGTTCGTAAAGTGTCCAGCAAGTTGTTTAGTAAGGTGCTGGTTTTGTTCATTTTAGGATCCTAATTTCTCTTTTTGTTTTACTATAGTATTATGTAGTCAACGGATTGGGGGTACCTTCCCAATGGGCTCCGTTGAGGCATACGAATTCGGCTGCAAAAATAATAAAAATTATCCTTTCAGGACACTATTTGTGGAAATAAAATAAAACATTTGTGTAAAATGCGTCAAATCAATGGATTATAAGGATAAAAATTATGGTTTGGTAGGATACTTATTGGGGAATGGAAGGAAAAAATTGAGAATTGAGAATTGGGGATTTAACTATAGAGAAGTTGATTTTTTTTTGGAAGCAAATCTTACGTGAATCTAACATAAATAGTTCGCTCGCGAAGCTCGCGAGGGGGGAACACGGATAGACACGGATGGACACGGATGACAAACTCCATTCCCGCGAAGCGGGAAACGCTTACTATTTGAAATAAACCCTAGTAATCCCAGTGCCACCCGTCTCGAGCGAGGCGTCGCAGAAGCGCTCCACGTCGTGGTTGTGGCTCAGCTTCTCGCGGATGAGCTTGCGCAGGATGCCGTTGCCCTTGCCGTGCAGGATGCTCACTTCTTTTATGCTCAATAGCTTGGCTTCGTCCAGGTATTTGTCGACGATGTCCAAGGCCTCCTCGGCACGATGGCCGCGCACGTCGAGGGTGAGCTCGAAATGCTCGGCCTTTTC
>JAEEGK010027011.1_pt1 | contig 11635 bp, 9 predicted proteins | sample 8958771 | NCBI WGS metagenome assembly JAEEGK01 (sample SAMN16246547, study PRJNA631951) | gut metagenome | biome: gut microbiome; feature: rumen; material: SC-attached | host: Bos | place: Iran: Karaj | collected 2018-10 | reverse complement strand
GCATTTTACTTCCAATATTTACTCACAAAATTAAATCTGAAAGCGTTGAGATGCTTAATGGTGCAGTTAACGTTCTAATTGCAGTCATTATGATCTTTCTTCTTGAAGGACATCCATATGAATTAAGAATTGTGTGTGTTCTTTGGTCAGTGTGGTCAATCATGAGAGAAGGCGTTGAAATCTATGAAAAAGTGGTTGAAGGTTTCAAAAAGCACCCAATTACCTCAACTGTTAACTTGGCCGAATCAGTTGTAGTTATTGTTTTCTCTATTATGCTTATTACTGCGAAAGATGCACATGAATTAGAGCATCACGCTCACGCTCACGTTATTTTATTAGGAATTGAATTAATTATTGAAGTCATTTGGGTTTATATTGGTGAATTTGAAGCCAGATGCTTAAGACGTATTAGAAGAAGACGTCATAAAGAAGAGTTTGAACATCAACAAGAACAACAAAATGAGGAAGCTAAACTTGTAGAAGAAAAATAATTAATTACTTTCGATATATGAAAAAGAAATTCTTTTTACTTAGTATTGTTTCATTATTCACCCTTTCTGGATGTAAGTTTTTGGATGACTTTTTCGGCATAAACAAGAAAGAAGAACCAACCGAAGAACAACAAAACAACGATGGCCAAAGTGGTGATCAAGGTGAAAAAGATCAAGGAAAAGATGGTGAAAATGAATATGAAGAAGGTAAAAAGATTGACTTTAAACAAGTCGGAGAATTCTATGGTGGTGTAGTAGAAAATGAAAAATACACCGGTTATGAATTCTCTAAATCTCAAGATGAAATTAAAAAACCAACCTCAGGATTTGGGGAAATAAATGTCTTTGCTATGAACGATTTTCATGGGGCAGTTTTAGAAACTGACGATGAAGCTGGACTTAAGAAAATCGGAACATTTTACAAAGTAAAGAGTCAACAAGAAAATGCACTTATTTTAGATCAAGGTGATACTTGGCAAGGTTCATTTGAATCTAATTATCAATATGGCGCGATTGTTCAAGATGTTTTTAATTATGCTGGTGTTTCTCTAAGAACAGTCGGAAACCACGATTTTGACTGGGGCCTTAGTCATCTTGAAGAAACTAATAATAGGAAAATTGGCGATGATTATATCCCAACTTTAGCATCAAATGTCTACGATTATTCTGACGGCAAAAATGGGACAACTCAACAAAGTAGATACGGAAAAGAATACGCAACATTTACTTTAGATAATGGAATTAAAGTCGGTGTTGTAGGTGTAATTGGAAAGAATCAAATTACTTCAATTTCTTCTCAACTTGTAAGTACTGTTTGTTTTACAGATCACATCGAAAAGGCGATGGAGATGTGTGACTATTTAAGAAGTAAAAAAGCCTGTGATGTTGTTATTGTTTCATCTCACGAATCAACAGGCGATATTTGCTATTTGGGTCTTGATAACCTTTCACCAGTAACAAATCATCGTTATGCTGACTTAGTACTAGGCGGCCATGCTCACTATAGACAAGAACAAACTATCGGTGGAGTTAAATATGTTCAATGGGATGGTTATGGAGAATCTACAGGTTCAGTAAAACTAAAATATGATTTCTCTAAAAATGAATTAGTTGATAGCGAAACTCAAGTGAAAACTTATAATCCAAGCAATTATTCAACTCATTACTCTCAAATTGATCCGACTATTGAGAAAATGATTAATGATTACTTAGAAATTTCTAATCCAATCTCTGCTCAAGTTTTAAGTGAAAATTTCTCATATTTTGACACAAGAAGTTTCTCGTATCTTATGTGTGAGGCTATTAATGATGCAGTTACTTCTGCAGGATACACTGTAGACTTTTCTGTTTGTAATTATGCTAGAAAATATTTTGCAGGAAGCACGATCACCTTTGGTGACTTATACAAATCATTCCCATTTGATAACCAAGTTATTTTGATGGAAGTTTCAGGATATAACGCCTATAACAGCCTTTATAGCAACATGACTTATCGTGCAAATATAGATAAAGCAGCTTCAGCGTATGGTACCTTTAAAATTGCTGTTATTGATTATATTGGACTTCACCAAAATACAAATAGAGAATATGATTATTTCCCTAATGCGACAAATTCAATGGTATTTAATCCTGATCCAAATAATGAACCGCCAACATATAGGGAGATTTTAAAGGATTATATCTTAAAAGATCCTACTAGAGTCTTTGATTCTAGTGTCTACACGAGTAATAACCCTCACTTTGCATTAGACTAATTTTATAAATAATCCTTGAAATAAAGACGTAGATATCATAATATAAATCTCGCCCTTTGCCGTCATAGCTCAGATGGTAGAGCAAATGTCTCGTAATCATTAGGTCGGGAGTTCGATTCTCTCTGACGGCACCACTTAAAAAAACACAGCATTGGGTGTTTAGCTCAGCTGGGAGAGCATCTGTTTGACGTACAGAAGGTCATAGGTTCGAGCCCTATAGCACCCACCATTTAGAAAGTTACTCCTTAATTGGAGTTTTTCTTTTGCTTTTTTACAATAAAAAAAAGATAACGTATTACTGCGTGAAGTCTTTAAACTCCGCAACCGTTATCTTTTATTATTAAAGCATAGGCTGATATTTTAACAAAGAATATTTTTTCTTTTGCTCAATTAGTTATATAATTGAAACCACGCACCAGTAGTTTAGTGGTAGAACTCTAGCTTCCCAAGCTGGCCGTGCGGGTTCGATTCCCGTCTGGTGCTCCAGTTAACTAAATGAGATTGATGTAATGTCAGTCTCTTTTTTGTTTAGATGTCCACAAATTGAGGACAACTGAATTAAAAGTTTTGTATTATATTTGCTATTACATAATAATTAATACATAATTAACCTATGAATTTTAATTAATTAGAATTCACATTTGCTTTATATTACGAGATTAAAAATGAAAAAGAACAAGTTGTTTATATTAGCTGCGTTGATTCCATGTACTATTGCGTTAAGTGGATGTTTTTTGCGCACCATCATAAACAACAATGAAGAAGAAATAGTTGTAGATCTTCCAAAGATTGAAGTAGTTAATAATCTAAAGATTAATTTAAGAGGAAGAACTGCAAAATCTCTTTATCCTGCTCTATCTAATAATTCAGTTAAAAATCCAGAATTTACTTTCTCTACCTCTAATAGTGCGGTCGCTACAGTCTCCTCTGATGGACTAGTCCAAGGTAGAGCAGTTGGAACTGCAACTATATCGATTGCATTAACAAGTAACACAAATGTCAAAACAACAGTAAAAGTAAATGTTGTTGACGAAGAAGTTAAACATTATGACTACACAATTATGTTTTATATGTGTGGCTCTGATTTAGAGTATAACTCCGAAACCCCTGAAAACGAACAAGTTCACTATTTTACCCAGGATATCCAGGACATTTTATCAGTTTCTGGTATGCCTGATACTGTAAAAATCCTCATTGAAACTGGTGGAACTTTACATTGGAATATGCCTGGTTCATCTCTTGAAGGTGCAAGTAAGATATCATCAACCAACCTTCAAAGATGGGAAGTCGATAATGGTACAAACAAATTAAGACTAGTTGAAACTCTTCCAACTAACTATATGGCTTCTGAATCTTCATTCTCAGAATTCTTGAGCTGGGGACTTGATGATTATGAAGCAGACCAAATGGGCGTTGTTATGTCAGGACACGGTGGCGGAATAGCTGGTTGTGTCTATGATGATAACTACACTGCAAAAGTCGGAAACCAATTATGGCAAAGAACTCTTAGAACATTTGAAGTAGCAGGTGCTGCTAAAGCAGCATTATCGAACTCCAACCGTGAAAAATTTACATGGATTGGTTATGACTGTTGTGTCATGCAATGCGCTGATATTGCAACAATCAATGCTGATTACTTTGATTACATGGTTGCGTCTCAAGAAAATGAGATTGCAACTGGTTGGAATCATGATATGTATCTCCCAATGATTAAATCAAATACTCATGTATCTACAGAATTATTACTTCCTGAAATATGTGATGCATTCTTAGCGGACAATCATAGAGAAGCAGAATCAGGTGATGAGGTTTGTTATCAAACTCAATCAGTATTAGATTTATCTAAGACTGATGCTCTAGTAACTGCATTCAATACATTAGTGGAACAAATGGGCATTTCAATGGTCGCGTACGGCAATGCCGAAACCGCTTTTAAGAGTTGTCTTAATAGATTTGGTGATAAAATATTCGGACTTGCAGACTTCAACTCATTCATGACCAAGTTAAAAGGTGTAGATCCATTCCTTGATGTTTCTGATGTTAAGGAGGCCATCAATGAGTTGGTTTTATATAAAACAAGCTGTTCTAAATATAATGAGACTCCATGTGGGGTCAATGTATTCTTCCCGAAGACCTTGAATTCAAAATACATACTTCAGGTTGGAAAAGAAGATTATTCAAATAGTTTATCTACTAAGTTTACCAAATGGCAGAACATGTGTGTTACCTTTGGTAAATTTGGTTGGGAATCCATTTAGGAGGTAAAACAATGGACAATAAAAATCTTAAATTCGAAGATATTAAGCCTAAGAAAGTATCGCTTAGTAAAATCCAAGAAAAACTTAGTGCTTTCACCAAAGCATTAGAAGAAACCAAAGATCCAAAAGAAGCTTTAAAAGTAATCCGTGCTTTAGAGAAATACATGGATAAGTTTGCGAATAACGCCACTGTAATCTCAATTAATTATTCACTTAATACAAATGATAAGCACATTGCAAAACTTCAAGATCATTTAGATGAAATCTCTCCACATATCTCTAATGAGATAAATAAGTTCAATAAGGTACTTGTAAAACACCCATGCCGTAAAGAACTTGAAGAGAAGTTAACTCCATATTATTTCCAAATGATTGATAACTCACTTAAATCATTTGATGAAAAGATCATTCCAGAGTTAATCGAAATCAATAAGTTATCATCTCAATACGACAGAATCATGGGTGGTGCTCAAATTGAATTTAGAGGCGAAATTTATAACATGCCACAAATGGGTAAATTCGCTAAATCAAAAGACAGAGACACTAGACGTGAAGCATCAATTGCAGTCGATAAATTTTTCCAAGAAAATGAGAAAAATATTGGGGAAATCTATGGAAATTTGGTACTTTTACGTGATAAAGCCGCTAAAAAACTTGGCTTTAAAAACTACATTGAATTAGGTTATCTTAGCCTTGGTAGAGTTGATTATGATGCCAAGATGGTAGCAGGTTATCGTAAGCAAATCGCTGATGAAGTCGTACCAATTTGCCAAAAGCTCTACAAAGAACAAGCAGCACGTATTGGTATTCCATTTGCTGAGATGAAATCATACGACTACAACTTATCATTCTTAAGTGGTAATCCAACTCCAAAAGGTGATGCAAAACATCTTGTCGCTGAAGCAACAAAAATGTATGAAGAAATGTCTCCAGAAACTGGTGAATTCTTCCATATGATGCAAGACCATCATTTACTTGATTTGGAAGCAAGAGCAGGCAAGCAACCTGGTGGTTATATGACCTTCCTTCCAGTTCAAAAATTCCCATTCATTTTTGCTAACTTCAATGGCACTGAACATGACGTGAATGTCTTAACCCACGAAGTGGGCCACGCATTCCAAGGATATCTTTCCAGAAATATTAAACCTGGAGATTTCCGTTCACCAACCCTTGAATCTTGTGAAATTCACTCAATGTCTATGGAATTCTTTGCATGGCCATGGATGAAGCTTTTCTTTGAGGAAGATGCTGAAAAATATCGCTATGCTCACTTAGCAGATTCAATCGAATTCTTACCATATGGAATTACTATTGATGAGTTCCAACACTGGGTATATGAACATCCGACCGCAACACATGAAGAAAGATGTGCTGCATATAAAGAAATCGAATCCCGTTATACTCCACACAAGAAGTATGATGATGAGATGAAGATTTGCCAAAAAGGTGGATGGTGGATGAGACAATCCCACATCTTCGGTGTCCCGTTCTATTACATCGATTACACACTTGCCCAAGTTTGTGCTTTCCAATTCCTTGTTGAAATGACCAGAAATCGCGAAAAAGCCTGGAAAAAGTACGTAAAATTATGTAAATTAGGTGGCCGTTATCCATTCGTCACATTACTTGGAAAAGCACATTTAAGAAATCCATTTGAAGAGGGCAATATTCATAAGGTAATGGTGCCTCTTAAAGGAATCCTTAAATCATTTGATTTATCCAAGATTAAATAGTTAAAGGGCTTAAGCCCTTTTTCTTTTAGTCATTTAATTGTAGCTATAGCACTTCTTTATTTAACAAATAAGCTTTGCTATAATTCTAATTGACTTTTTAAAGGAGATTAGCCGCTATGTTAGAATCAATCCTTAATAATGGTAAATATGGATCTGTTGCAATTTGGATCGATTTTGCCATCTCAATTTTAGCTATTGGGATTTTACTTTATGTCACAATTAATTCAGCAAAAAGAAAGATTTTCACAATTGTTTCTATTATTGCTGGATGCGTTAGTTTAGTGTCATGGTTTTTAGCTTTCCGCTTTCTTTGGGCACTTTCAATTGTTTGTATTGCTGCTTTCTTGGCCGCGACAATCGTATTAAACCAAAGCGAATTAAAAGAACTATTTACTTCCTTTGGAAGAAAGAAAACATCTAAAGGTGCTCAAAAAGTTTATGATAGACATGCTATTTGTCAAAAGGTTGCCCTTGCAGTTGAAACTTTATCGAAGTCAAAAACTGGTGCTTTAATTACTTTTGAAAAGAATGTCTTACTTTCAGACATTGTCAAATCTGGAACAATTTTAAATGCCCCAGTTACGCCAGAACTATTAGTTACTATCTTCTACCCAGGTACAAGATTACACGATGGTGCTGTTGTTATTAGAAGAGATCAAATTTTAGCGGCTTCTGTTTACTACACTCCTACAACCAGACCACTTACTGGTAAATTTGGTTCACGTCATAGAGCCGCTATTGGTATTTCGGAAATTACAGACTCAGTTACAGTAGTTGTTTCTGAAGAAACAGGTAGAGTCTCATTAGCCTACCATGGTGAACTTATTTCTGTACCACCAGACAGTTTCTTAAGAACAGTCGAAGAATACTTATTCGCCGACGAAAAAACCGCAACTGAGGAAAAGAAATAATGGGAAATTATTTTGGAACAGACGGCGCTCGTGGTGTTGCTAATAAGCAAATAACTGGTGCGTTAGCATATAAAATCGGTCGCTATATTGGACAATGCAAAAATGGCCGTAAAAATAAAATCTTAATTGCAAGTGATACTCGTATCTCTGGCAAACTTTTAGGAGACGCTGTTGGTGTTGGTATTGTTTCAAGCGGCTCTGATGTATATAACATTGGAGTTTCAACAACTCCATCAGTTTCTTACTTAGTAAGAAAACATGGCTTTGATTATGGTGTTATGATATCCGCGAGCCATAATCCTTACTACGACAATGGTATTAAGGTTTTTAACGTTCAAGGTGAAAAACTTGAAGCTGAAATTGAAGACAAAATTGAAGAATACATTGATAGTCCAAGAGACGATTTGCCATTAATGACAAACGAAAACATTGGAAGACATATGCCTTGTGATGAACTCATCGATGAATATGTTGAATTTTTGGTGTCTAAAGCAGATCCAAAAGTTAAAAACTTAAGAGTATTTATTGATTGTTCGAATGGTTCTTCTTCAGATATCGCTCCTAGAGTTTTAAGAAAACTTGGCGTTGATTTTGAGGTAGTCGCTAATAATCCGGACGGAATTAATATTAACGACAGATGTGGTTCAACACATATCGAACATGATTCCGAGAAGGTCCAAAAAGGTAATTTCAATGTTGGATTTGCTTTTGATGGTGATGCTGATAGATGTCTTGCATTAACTCGAGATGGTGAAGTCATTGATGGTGATCAACTCATTTATTTAAATGCATTAAACCTTAAAAAACACGGAAAATTAGCAGGAAATACCGTAGTTATTACAGTTATGAGCAATCTTGGTCTTAAGAAAGCTTTAGCCTCTGAAGGCCTTGAATATCACGAAACAACTGTCGGTGATAAATACGTTCAACAAGATATGAAAGCAAACAAACTTTCAATCGGTGGAGAACAATCAGGTCACATCATTTTCCTTGATGATTTAAATACAGGTGATGGTGTTTTAACAATGATTCATACTCTTAACGTTATGGCTACCGAAAACAAAGATCTTAAAGAACTTGTTGCTAACTTAAAGATTTACCCACAATGTTTGAAAAACGTTATGGTTACTAATAAAGAAGCCGTCTTATCTAATCATGGCTTTAAAGCTAAGGTAAAAGAATTAGAGGAGTCTCTCCAAGGTAATGGACGTATCTTAGTTCGTGCATCTGGTACTGAACCAAAGATTCGTGTCATGTGCGAAGCACCTACTCAAGAACAATGTGACAAAATCACATCAATCCTTGCTAGTTACGTAGAGGAAATTAGATAAGAAATGAAGTATGAAGAATTTTACGACTTTGTCGTGAAAGTTCACTCAATCGCTAAAATAGGTCTAACTTATTCAAAAGATCCATATGCGATTGATAACTATAAAGAACTTAATGAGCTTTCTAAAGAAATGCTCGAAAAGTTCATGGATGTTAAGTTTGATAAACCTTCAATGTTTACAAAAGAGGTATATCCTACTCCAAACATCTCTGTTAGAACTCTTATTGGAAACGAAAAGAATCAAATCTTACTAGTAAGAGAAGCTAACACAGGATTCTGGTCATTCCCTGGTGGATGGGCTGAGTTATATGATTCTCCAAAAGAGGCAGCATATAACGAAGTAGTCCAAGAAACAGGCGTGAAACCTGAAATAACTCGATTAATTGGAGTTATTGATAGACTACCGCATAAGTCCAACAAGAATGTCCCAGAATATGTCATCATATTTGAGGGTAAAGTAAGTGATAATGACTACTCAAAACATTGTCACGAAATTACCGAGGTTAAATTCTTCGATATTGATCACCTTCCAGAAATGTCAAAGAAGTTAACTAAAGATGAACTCGATATGATATTTGATGCATATAAGAACAATAAGGTCATATTTGATTAAGCTATAGGAGGAAAAATATGCCAACCCCACATAATGAAGCTAAAAAAGGCGAGATCGCAAAAGTCGTATTAATGCCTGGTGATCCAAATCGTGCTAAATGGATTGCAGAAACATTCCTACACGATTACAAACTTGTTAATCAAGTTAGAGGAATTTTCTGTTTTACAGGATACACCAAAAACAACAAGCGTATTTCTGTTATGGCGCACGGTATGGGAAATCCATCAATAGGAATTTATTCCTATGAGTTATTCGCAGAATACGATGTTGATGTAATTATTAGAGTTGGAACATGTGGTTCTTACCAAGAATATATCAACTTCTTCGATGTTCTTATTGGTGAATCAACATGTACAGATTCAAATTATGGTGCTCAACTTGGTCATCCAATTAGTTATTGTCCAAAAGCATCACCAGAACTAGTGGAAACCGCTAAGGAAGTCTTAACAAAGAAAGGTTATCCATTCCATGTTGGTCAAGTATTCGCAGCAGACGTCTTCTATGACTTCAATAAAGATGTTTGGAAAGAATATGCTAAACGTGGTGTACTAGCAGTCGAAATGGAATCATATGCTTTATATATCAATGCTGAATATCTTGGTAAGAAAGCAATGACCATGTTAACAGTTACAGACCACTTCCTGAAGGAAGGCAGATTAACTCCAGAGCAACGTCAAACAGGTCTTCGCAATATGATTGACTCTGCTATTGAAGTTGCAGAAAAATACGCTGAATAACAATTAACTTATGTTTATAGCTCTAGCCGTAATTCTCTTTCTTTTCATTGTCGCATTTATATTGTTTTTGTTGTTCCTTCGTAAAATGAATAAAGAAACATTTAAAATGTATTGCCAAAGAAAAGTAAAAAGAATCGCTAGAAGAAATAAGTTACTTGCAATTGAAAATTTAAATATCCTTAACTACGAAAGAGAAAAGATCGGTGTAGACCACGTTATATTTGGAAAGAAATATATCTATGTCATCACTGACTTTATGTTAAAAGGATTTGTCTCTGGCGAAGTAAATGATAATTCCTGGGTTTACTTCAATAAAATAGAGAAAAAGAACCATTATTTAGAAAATTTAAGTTATGTTTCGGACAAAAATATCCAGGAATTCGCGGAAATTTTAGGGATTAACGCTGACCCAATTGTATCAATTTGTTTAGTGCCAAATGAATGTGATTTCACAGTTAAGCAACTTGAATACAATAAGAAAATGGTCGTCCATTACTCCTCACTTAGTAGAAAGATAAAAGAGTTAGAATCACAAAACATTGGAACACTTAACGAAAAACAAATCTATGAGCAATACCAATCAATCAAATCCAAAAACGAAGAAAGAAGTAGAAAGACTTCAATTTAAGGATGTCATTACTTCTTTGAAAGAAGAGAAACACGGATTTTCTCCTCAACTTTTTTGGTTTGTCTTTTTCACTCTTCTTTCACTCATTCTTGCATATATATTCCCATACTCATTAATTATTACTTTACCTTTGGTAATCGTACCTTCATGGTTTGCCTTTAATTCAGTAACTTGTATTAAAGGAGTAAAAAACTCAGAAAACATCAATTTCTTTGTGATGTTTAAGTCATACTTCTCTCCGCTTTTCTTTGGTGGGTATCGTATACTTTTAGGCTTCCTTAAAGGCCTCGCTACATATGTAGGCGTTTCATCTATTTCATTTACTGTCTACTCACAAGTAGCTTTAAGTGGAAACGCAGAGTATCAAGCGATAATGGAGCAAATGAATAATCCTACTGACATCGCTAAATTAATGAATGACTTAAATGAATTCATGATGTCAGAAACTATGGTTAAGCCAATATTCTTGATTACATCCATAGGATTACTCTTAGGAATCGCGGTATTCCTTCAACATATACTTAAACATTCAATGAAGATGAGAAGAAATCTTTTTACTCGTTCTCCAATGCCAATGAGACAGTTCCATTTAGTGGATAGAAAAGTAAGAAAAGATAATAGAGGGTTATTATGGGCATCTTACTTAGCATCTAGCTGGTTTATTCAAGTTTTAGTAATACTAAGCGCCGCTAGTGGAGTAGTTATTGGCTATTTCTTACTTAGAGATTTTGATCCAATTAAAGCTGTTATTATCTCGGTATTTATTGGCTTTGTGTTGTTAATACCGTTATTTAACTATATAAGCATGATGCAAAACATGCTTTATCTTTCCCTTCGTCATAAATACGAAGAGACATTTGTGAATATGACTCTTGAATTCTTAACTAAGTTCAAAGATAAACTTGGTATTGAGGAAGAAGAGGCTAAAAAGATAGAAGCTATTCTTAATGAAACTAAGAAAGCTAACGAAGAAGAAAAGAAAATAATAGAGGAGGAAGATAATAACTCTGAAGAAAAATAAAAACCCACGATTTCTCGTAGGTTATTAATCACAATGGAGCAGCTGGCGGGAATCGGACCCGTATAGCCACCTTGGCAAGGTGGTGTTCTACCACTGAACTACAGCTGCAATTCAGCGTGATTATTATATAAAAAGTGATATAATACTTCAAGTTAAAAA
>JAEEGK010027009.1_pt1 | contig 11636 bp, 12 predicted proteins | sample 8958771 | NCBI WGS metagenome assembly JAEEGK01 (sample SAMN16246547, study PRJNA631951) | gut metagenome | biome: gut microbiome; feature: rumen; material: SC-attached | host: Bos | place: Iran: Karaj | collected 2018-10 | reverse complement strand
CGCAAGTAGAACAGACCGTATGGCCAAATACAATCAATTATTAAGAATTGAAGAAGAACTCGGTGAAGAAGCCGTTTACCTCGGTGTCAAAGCATTTGCCAATCGTAAATTCTAATTAATATCAAACTAAAAGAAGAGCCAGTGCAAACTGGTTCTTTTCTTTTTCTCTTTCATAACCTACATATATTTAAATAATTGTGATTAATCAAAATAGTAGTGGTAGTGACATATCTTTAAGAATGTTCTCTTAACTTTATAAATGAAGTTGAGAGAAAAGTCTAAAAAGAATAGAATAAAAACAACGAAATTAGGGGATATAGATATGATAGTTGGATTATTTGGTTCAAGCGGCCATATGGGTATCAAAACTTTAGAGGAATTTTTAAAGATTCCAGAAGTTAATAAAGTGAAGGTACTCCTTTTAAAAAACGAGAAAAAGAGAAATAAACTCGTTAAAAAGCTCGCAAAAGCCAGTAAAGGTAAAGTGGAAATCTATTATGGCGATATCGCAAATAAAGAAGATGTCATTACTATCGTTGATAAATGCGATTACGTCTTTAACTTAGCTGCAGTTATCCCTCCAAGAAGTGATAAACGTCCTGACTTATCTTATCTTGCTAACGAAGTCGGTCCTAATAACATTATTGAAGCCCTAGAAGAACGTCCAAATATTAAATTTATTGATATTACCTCTGTCGCATTATATGGACATAGAAACGCCAAACATCCATTTGAAAGAGTGGGAGATCCATTACTTCCAAGTGTCTTTGATGTTTATGCCGCACATAAACTTAGAGGTGAATATCACATCTTAGAAAGTAATATTCCATACTTCGCAGTTATTAGACAAACAGCGATGGTGTACTTAGAAATGCTTAATGCAAATATGAGTGATGGCTTAATGTTCCACACTCCATTTAATGATCCATTAGAATGGTCCACCGCAGAAGATAGTGGTCTATTAATGGCAAACATTATTAGAGAAGATATCGCTGGCAATTTGAACTTTGATAACTTCTGGAGAAAAGTATTTAACTTAGGTGCTGGTGAAGTGAACCGTATTTCCGGATATGAAACATTAGAAGGTGGTTTCAAACTTATCGGTGGCACCACAAAAAGATTCTTTGAACCACATTATAATGTGGTTAGAAACTTCCATGGTGGTTTCTACTATGATGGAGATGATTTAGAGAACTTATTCCATTATCAAAGAGATAATATTGGTGAGTACTGGGCTAAAGTGAAAAAGAAATACCCATACTATGGAATGGCTAAAATTGTTCCTTCTGGATTAATTAAGAAATTCGCAATTAAGAGACTGTTTAAAGATAGTAACTCACCACAATATTGGTATAAACATAACGACATCGCAAGACTTACTGCTTTCTATGGAAGCAAGGAAGCCTACGAGAACCTTTCCAAGAAATGGGAAGACTTTAAGATGTGGGATTATCTTGCTGTTCAAAACGTGAAAAACTATGAACCAATCGATTATGGTTTTGACATCGATAAGAGCGATAAAGAAATCACAATTGAAGACTTGCAAAACGTCGCTAAACTCCATGGCGGTAAACTCCTTTCTCAAGAATTTAAGAAGGGTGATGTCTATCAAACACTCAAATGGGAGAATAGTGATGGCGAAGTATTCTTCTCTCGTCCATACACCGTTTTAAGAGGCGGACACTGGTTTAATCCTTTATATAAGTCAAATACATGGGATTTTGACCGTTTAAGCAAAAAAGATGCCATTTTTGCGGCATTTTGGTACGATTCTCATGACAAAGAAGAGAATAACTGTTACTACATGAATGAAAGATACGAGGCTAAGATTAAATGAGATTTTTAGCAATCTATTTTACAGGTACTGGCAATAGTAAGAGAGTCATTGATGTCATTGAACATTCCCTCTCTAATTTTGGTCATACCTTAGAAAAGATTGATGTCGCAAGAGATGAAGTGAAAAACATCGATAATTATGATGGCCTCATTATCTCTTATCCAATCTATGGTTTTAACGCGCCTAAACCAATCATTGCTTATGTGAAAAAGATGTCTAAAGCGACAGTAAGAAAACCGTGCTTAATTATGAAACAATCTGGTGAGCATTTATTCTGGAATAATGCCTCTAGTTTATATCTCACTTCATTACTCAAAAAGAGAAATATCGCAGTCACAAATGAGTATCATTACTTAATGCCTTATTCCTTTATCTTCCGTCATAGTGACTATATGGCTTATCGAATGAATAACGTTATGGAACAACTCGTTCCATTAGATTTAAATGATTTCTTTAATGGACAAGAAGCTCATATGAAACGCTTCTTTATGGATCGCTTATTCGCCTGGGTTCTTAGAATTCAGTGGTGGGGAGGCAGATTCAATGGACGTTTCTACAAAGTAGAAACAAAGAAGTGCATCAACTGCTTAAAGTGTATTAAAGAATGTCCATCACATAACATTTATGTTAAAGATGGAAAGATTAAGTTCAAAGGCGCTTGTTTGATGTGCCAAAGATGTATTATGTACTGTCCAAAGCACGCGATTAAAGTCGGTATGTTTAATAGCTGGAGAGTAGATGAACCTTATACATTTAAAGAAGCTCCATACCAAAAAGAAAAGAAACCAAATTACTGTAAAAAGAACTATCAAAAATACTTCAAAGTCAGTGAAGAAAGAATAGAAAAAAGCAAGGCTCAATAACCTTGCTTTTTCTTTATATCTTCATTAATCTAATTGTAAATCTTTTAACAATACGTATTCCGCTTCAGGCATATGCATGTAGATAATGTGTTTGAGACTTTCCATACCGGCATCACTCATCATCACTGATAATAAGATTGAAGCGTTGTGTTGCAAGAACTTTGTCATGACGTTGCAGTTGGTGTGAAGCTCTTCATCAACATATGAAACGTGATCTTCATCAAGGACTGGTTTAACAAAGTTATAAATACCATCTGTAGAAAGTAATGCCGCCTTTTCAGTTAATGTCGAATTTTCGAGTTTCTTCATCAACTTATTTGTGGTTGAACTGCTTAATGAGAAGAATAAACCAATCATATATCTCACGCCATCTTGATAGTTATTCACGAAATCTTGTCTGGTGTGTGCGGTTTCCGCAGCATAGTCAGGATCACTTGTATCCATTTCTCTTGTTAATGAACTAATCATCCATTGAATGCATTCTTGTTCATTGGCGTAATCGCTTGTTGGAGTGAACGTTGGAAGATTGATATCCTTATCTAAATCGTATAATAACCTACCTAAGTTATTTCTAGCGGAGTAGATTTGATGGTCAATTCCGCATCTATAAAGCCCATATTCTTGTGGTGCGATATAAGTAACAATGTCAGCGTTATTGATAAGGTTATGGACATTTTCATAAGCAATCGCGTTTTCTTCTGTTAATCCACGTGGTGCCTCAAATGTATATACGAACATATCTTCTTGTTCGATATCAATTTCTTCTTCAATGAGAATTTGACGAGATAAGACATTGCTGACACCGCCACCACGAGAGTAGCCGGTAATCCATAATTTGAGATTTTGATAGTTATTGGTTTCAATGGTGGCTTTGAGAGAAGCATAGATTTCATCGGACCTAGATTGGAAGCCTTCGTGATTACCTGTTTCACCCATTAAGAAGTTATTGGACCATTCTTTTCCGTAGTTGAATCCTCTAACCGCAATCGCTAATAAGTCGGATTCACCGATTTTCTTGTGAGCGATGGAATAACCGATGGTATTTTCGGTTGGAGTAACTGAGTAATTAAAATAGTTAACTGTGTCAAAACCTAAACGGTCATAAAATTGACCGATAAAGATACTGCTGCATGTAGTGAATGTGCTGCCTAAAGATAACAAAGCTAGTTCTTTATCAAATTCACGAGCGTCTTCTTTGAAAAACTCGTCATCAAAACGAAGGTGGATATTATAATCCTGGGCTTTGTCATTCATGTTGTGTGGAAGTCTTACTTCTACAACATCTTCTGGTAGTGGGTCTGGACCTGGGTTTGGTTTTTGGTCGTGGTTACAACCAGTAAGACATAAACAGGTCGCTAATAGTGCGAGTGCAGGTATCTTTTTCATAGGCAATTTTCCTTTGTAATATTTTATCACTTCTAAATAGAAGTTATTAGGTTTTTGTTTTACAATGATGCTATGAGTAAAAAGCGTGAAATAGCATTTTGGATAATTATGGGTGTTATAAGCATCCTAATTACTGCGTTAACTTTGTTCTATTTTGACTTAGCTAATGGACCTTTAATTTGTTTTATCTTAGAACTCATTTTTATCTCCGCATTCGTATCTTTAAGAATAATTCTTAGACACAAGAAATTCGTCTTTAGAATGATTCCTACATTAGCGTTTATCGTTTCCACTGCAATCTTGGTGCCTTTAACTAAACCAACCACAGAAAGATGGAAAGCAGTTAATTATTCCAACCCAGTTAAAACTGAAATTCTCACTTTAGAGAACGGCAAGGTTCAAGGTGTTTATAACAAAGACAAAACAGTGGAAGTATATGCTGGTATTCCATACGCAAAACCTCCTATTGGTGATTTAAGATGGAGAGAACCACAAGATGTAGAAAACTGGGAAGGCGTGAGAGATTGTTCTTACTTTGCTCCTAAAAGCATGCAACCAGGCAGCAATCCGATTACTTCTACTTTAGTAGATATATACGCTGAAAGAGGATGGCATCCTGATTACAACATGCACTCAAATCAGAACATGTCTGAAGATTCCTTATATCTTAATATTTGGAGACCTAATACCACAGAAACCGATCTTCCAATTTTAGTATTTATCCATGGCGGTTCTTTAACAACTGGTAGTTCCGCTTATAGTGATTACAATGGTGAAGAAATGGCGAAAAAAGGTGTCATCATGATTACCATTACATACCGATTAAGTGTCTTTGGATATTTCGCTCATGTTGGATTACAAAATGAATCACCAAACCATACAACTGGTAACTATGGTCTTTTAGACCAAATCAAAGCTTTGGATTGGGTCAATAAGAATGCAGAATACTTCGGTGGCGATAAAGATAACATCACAATTGCAGGCGAAAGCGCAGGTTCATCAAGTGTATCCGCATTATGCGCTAGCCCATTAGCACACGGACTTTTCAAACGCGCAATTGGTGAGTCTTCTTCTTTAGTGGTGAAGAAAGCTCCTCACACATATCGTACTATGGAAGATGCATTAAAGACCGGTAATGACATCATGAAAGAATTCAAATGTTCTTCTATTGATGAATTAAGAAAAATTCCTGCCAGCAAACTAGTTAATACTAAATATGGTAATTCTGGAATGACTCTAGATGGTTATGCGTTAACTAAAGATCCATATGACGTTTATAAAGATGGCGAAAATAATGAAGAAGTTTTACTCAATGGATATAACGTTAAAGAAGGAGACGCCTTTGCGGTTCCTCAATATTTATTGAGTCCTACAAATAAGAGTAACATTAGAAAACGTTTAATTGATAATTTTGATGAACAAACCGCTGATGAATTGTGCGAGTATTACAAGGATGAAATTAAGAAAGACGCTTTTAGCGTGTTTAACGAAGTATTCTCTATTTATTGGTTTATCAATCCACATCATTCGTGGAGCAATATGGCGGTCAATAATGGTACACCAGTGTATCGTTATCAATTCACGAAAGAGAATGGCTTCCATGGCACCTATCATGCTGGTGAAATGATTTATGCCTATGGTAATGTAAAAAATTGTAAATATGATTATCGTTATAACGATGATGACTTAAAGTTATCCGAGACTATGCTTTCATACTGGTCTAACTTCGCAAAGAATGGTGACCCAAATGGTGAAGGACTTCCAACATGGTCTTTATATACCGGAAATGGTGATGGAGTAATAGAACTTGGCAAAAATGTTGGCAAAATTGGTGACCGTTATTTAGGCGCTTATCCAATTTTTGAAAGGTATATTGAAAAACTTATAGAAAATTAATGCTTATTTCTATTTAATAATAGATAATAATGTAGAAAGTGGGGTACTTATTATATGTCACGTGCTGATGAAATTTTTGTTCAAAACATGAAAGATATTTTGGAGAATGGTTTTTCCGATATCGATTTGCCTGTCCGTCCACATTGGGAAGACGGTATGCCTGCACACACAATTAAAAAGTTCGGTATTGTAAATACTTATGACTTACAAGAAGAACTTCCAATATTAACAATTAGAAGAACTGCTTTTAAATCCTGTTTAGATGAGCTCCTTTGGATTTGGCAAAAGAAATCCAACAACATCCATGACTTAAAATCTCATATTTGGGATTCTTGGGCGGATGAAAATGGTTCCATAGGCAAAGCCTACGGTTATCAACTCGCTAAGAAATCCATCTATCCAGAAGGCGAATTCGACCAAGTTGATCGTGTTTTGTATGACTTAAAGCACAATCCACAATCTAGAAGAATTATGACCAACATCTATAACTTCGAAGATTTACACGAAATGAACTTATATCCATGTGCTTACTCCATGACATTCAATGTCACCGGTGACACATTAAACGGTATCTTAAATCAAAGAAGTAATGATATGCTTACAGCAAACAACTGGAACGTTTTGCAATACGCTTTATTAATCCATATGTTTGCCCAAGTCTCTGGTTTAAAACCAGGCAAACTCATCCACGTCATCGCTGACGCACATATCTATGACAGACACGTTGACTTAGTCAAAGAAGTTATCGCTAAACCACAACATAAGGCCCCAACCTTAAAGATTAATCCTAATGTGAAGAACTTCTATGACTTCAAAGTGGAAGACTTCGAACTCATTGATTACGAGTTTGAAAAATTCGATAAGAAAATTCCAGTGGCTATCTAATTATGATTATCTCTATCTTAAACTGTGATAAAGAATACGGAATCGGTAAAAAGAACGGCTTACTCTTCTCATTAAAAGAAGACATGGCTTTTTTCCGTCGTACCACACTTAACCATGTAGTAGCGATGGGAGAGAACACTCTTTTATCATTCCCAAATCAGAAACCACTTAAGAATAGAACTAATATCGTTTTGTCCGCAGATGCGAGCCATAATTACGAAGGAGTAGTGAATGTTCATTCCTTTGAAGAATTCCTCAAAATCGTCGCAAAATACGCGCAAAACGAGGATGTTTACATCATTGGTGGAGCATCAATGTACCGTCAAACACTCGATTATGTCGATTTCGTATATTTAACCAAAGTCGATGCCGTTGGTGGAGCGGAAGTATTCTTTGTGAATATCGATGCTGATCCAAGGTTTGAAGTAATTAGTGAAAGTGAACCAATCCAAGATGGCGACTACAAAATTAAATTTGTTATTTATAGGAATAAATGTAAGAGTTCTATCATATAAAGCAAACCTATAAATAACAAAAATTCACAAGTTAGTAAAAAATATTCACAGCGATGTAAAACTGTGATATTTTAATTATGGAGAGAAACTATGAAAAAAGATTTAACTCCATTTGGAGAAAAATTTGAAGAGTTAAGATTTCAACGAAAACAAACTCTTCAAGAAGCTGCAAAATCATTAGTTATATCTGTGGCATACTTATCAGCCATCATTCATGGAAAACGAGACATTCCACTTGATTTCATTGATAAGATGGAGATTGCTTATGATTTAACTGAAGAACAAATTGCTGAATTTGAGGTCGCTGAGAATCGCACACCACGAATTAGGCAAATAACAAAAGAAGAAATCCGTGCTGCACTCATTAACTTTGCAACTAATGAAGCTTCATCAGAAGAACAACTCAAGAGAGCCATCGATAGAATTAATCAATTCTTAGATGATATTAAAAAATAAAACCCAAGCCACGGCAATGACTTGGGCGAACATGTTCGAAAACGTGTTCCTCTACGTATATATTAGCATGTTCATCTATTTTTACCTACGAAAAGTAGGAGAAGGAGGTAACATGCGTTATGTTACGCAAATCAAAATCTCCCTATTTAAGGGACGTCTATCTCGCTTACCTCATCGATGGCGCTAGACGTACAGAAACCGACGAGTTTCCTATAATCGAAGAGTGGATGGTCGCCACTGAGCCACCAAAAGAAATAATTCAGTGGGATAGAAGAAGAGATGTTATCAATCCTTCTGACACGGCAATTTGCTTTTATTGCTCGGATCCTGGATTTCAACCAATCCTCAACAATCCAAAGAACTATGCAGAAAAGCTTAAACGATACAATTGTGTTGTTGGATTAGATGCGTCACCTTATGACAACATGCCGATTGTTGTTCAAAAGAGTCAAATATACCTAAATATTGCCATTACTTATTATTATGGTTCCTTAGGCATAAAAGTGATTCCAAATGTTAGATTAGGTGACGATAGAACAATTTCTTCTTTAGAAGCCTATCCAAAGCACACATTGATCGCTATTGGAACACATGGTTTCACACATAGACTAGATAATCGCTATATTTTTGCTAATCAAATGCAAAAAATAGTAGACATTCTTGAACCTAGTGGAATATGTGTTTATGGTCCTGCATCTGATGAAATATTCGGATATGCTAGATTAAAAGGAATACCTATTCATCAATATGATTCCTACACAATGAAAGAAAACGCAAAAGACAAAATGCGTAAACTTTCTGAGGATTGCAAAGATGAAAGGTAACTCCCCATTATTCACCAGCAAAGGTTCTTCTCATATAGAAGTCAAAAATCACATTACTCCTCATCATCTTCCGATGACTCACATTCCTAATTCACGTATTGAACAAAGAGATGATAATGGGAAATTAATCAGAATCAGGCATTATGATGAACACGGGAATGCATATAAAGATGTAGATTATACAGATCATGGTAGACCGGATACACATAAAGTTCCCCACACTCATATAATTGATACAGGGAATGGCATAGATAGAAAGAAAGGAGCTAAATCCTATGCAAATTAGTAAATTTTTGAAATTAATATCACAAGGTTTTGATGTTTCTTTTAATTATAAGGATGTTTTTTATACGATCTCTTTAATTTATGACGACGGAAAAGAAAGAAAATATGGAATTGGCTCTGATAATGGATTTGCTGCAGATTTTCCATCTTTGGATTCGATACCAAGTTATGTCTTAGATGACAAAACAATTGAAGAAATTGTGAATGCGTTGTCGGAAAATGACATCTACTATTAGTCTGATGGGGGGTATTAGTACCCCCTTTTATTTTTCTTCATTAGTGATAATATAATTACGCAAGCGGAGTTCGGCCTCTAAATCCTTCGCTTAAGAAAATAAAACCAAGGAGAATTTTTTATGAGTAAAGAAAATCCAAAACCAAACAAGTTGGTCAAAGGATTTAAAGAAACAGTTTTGCTTTTAAGAACAATTCCATCCGTAGTGGTGGCTCTTTTTGTAGTGAGTGTCATTACAATGAACTTATTAGCGAACAAGACTTTAGTCCAAACAGAATACCTCGCGATTGACGGAGGTATCTTAGTATCATGGCTATCATTCATGTGTATGGATATAGTCACCAAGCATTTCGGCCCAAAGGCAGCGACAAGACTTTCAATCTTTGCAATGCTTGTTAACTTATTAGCATGTCTAATCTTTTACATAGTAAGTATCATCCCATCTAATGCAGATGATTATTCTAAGTTCAATGAAATCTTTGGAGGAACCTGGTTCATCTTGCTTTCTTCCTCAATTGCTTTCTTATGTTCTGCGATTATCAATAATGTGATGAACTGGGTAATTGGCAAAGCATTCAAAAAGAACCCAGATGGCAAATTAGCGTTTGTCACAAGAAGCTATGTCTCCACATTTATTGGACAATTCTGCGATAACTTAATCTTCGCCATCTTAACATTTATGTTATTTGCCCCAATCTTCTGGGATGGTTTCCACTGGACATTTGTCCAATGTGTGACTTGCTCCCTTATTGGTGCGGGCTTAGAACTCATCTTAGAAGTGGTGTTTTCACCATTCGGATACTGGGTTTGTAAAAACTGGAAAAAACAGAATATTGGCCATCAATATTTCGAATATGTAAATGGAGGTACAAATAATGAGAATCTTGATCACGGGAACATCTAAAGGTATCGGTCTTGCTTTAGCAAAAAGATATCTAGAACAAGGTCATGAAGTCTTTGGCCTCGATTTATTAGAATCATCTATTAATGATAAAAAATATCATCACTTTGTCGTGGATGTTAGCAAGAAGAAACAACTTCCAGAAATTGAAGATGTCGAAATTCTTATTAATAACGCAGGACTTCAAAACTCTAAAGACGACATCGATAATAACTTAAAGTCTGCGATTTATGTCACTGAAAAATATGGCTTTGGTTCTTCAATTAAATCCATATTATTTAATGCTTCTGCATCTTCTAGAAGTGGATTTGAATTCCCAGAATATGTCGCTAGTAAAGCCGGTTTACTTGGTTATATGAAAAATGTAGCTTCTAGACTTGCACCTTTAGGTGCTACTGCGAATTCAATTTCATTAGGTGGTGTGTTAACTGATTCAAATGCTCCAGTAATGGAAAACGAAAAATGCTGGAATCAAATCATGGACGCTACTCCATTAAAGAAATGGGCCACATTAGAAGAAGTATGTGATTGGGTATATTTCCTTACCGTCATTAATAAATCAGCGTCAGGACAAGATGTTTTGATTGATAATGGGGAATATAATCTAAATTCAACCTTTGTTTGGCCTAAGCGGTAACTGTTTGGTATATAATAGTTACTGCGCTTGTAGCTCAGTCTGGAAAGAGTACAACCCTCCGAAGGTTGTGGTCACGCGTTCGAATCGCGTCAAGCGCACCAAAATGAACAGAATTCCCTATTGAAAAATAGGGTTTTTATTTTCAAAAGATTATCTATGATAATCTACTATTTGAGATAAACCCAGTAGAATTACTTATTAAATGAATAGATTTATTTAATATTTCTTCCTCTTTATATTGTTGCTAGTTTGGAGGATTTATTATGGCTATTAAGATTTATGCTGATGCAGGTAGTAACTTATTTAAGGGCATTATGGAAAAGCGTAACGCGGAAATCAAAATTGTGAATATGTCCTTAACAATCGATGAAAAGATTTATAACTGCTACGAAGATGAGATTGATGTTGATAAGTTTTCTCATAGTTTCTATGAAAAGATGAGAGAAGGAAGAAAAATAAACACTAGTCAAATTACGCCTTATACATATATAGAAGCTTTTAAAGATGATATCGCTAAAGGAAATCAAATCATATGCTTTGTGATGGCCAAAGGAATATCAGGTACATATAACTCTGCTTGCCAAGCCAGAGATCAAATTAATAAAGAACAAGGTAAAGAAATGGTCTATGTCATTGATTCCGCTACAGCGGGATTTGGTGAAGGTCTTCAAGCCATCCATGCAGCAGAACTAGTGAAGAAGGGTTTAGACTTTAAAACCATCTGCTATGAATGCGAAAAGTTCAAATTCCAAGTGAGAAGTGAATTCACAGTAGGGGATATCAAATACCTAATTAAGAAGGGACGTGTATCGGCTTTACTCGCTAAATTCATCAATTTCTTAAGAATCAAATTCATCTTAAAAGGTTCTAATAAATCAAAGATTGAAGTCGCTGGAAAAGTCAGTGGCCGTAAAAT
>JAEEGK010027008.1_pt1 | contig 11636 bp, 9 predicted proteins | sample 8958771 | NCBI WGS metagenome assembly JAEEGK01 (sample SAMN16246547, study PRJNA631951) | gut metagenome | biome: gut microbiome; feature: rumen; material: SC-attached | host: Bos | place: Iran: Karaj | collected 2018-10 | reverse complement strand
ACATAATGGACATATCATTTCTTTTATTTTTTCTTGACTTTCTTCTGGGAAATCATCTAATGATAATTGTTTTTGATATAGCATTTTATATTAATATTTGAAAGAGATAATTTATAGAATTTGTTTCAATAATAATTTTTTTTTAAATTTTAAGGTTTTTATTTTATGTTTATTTTTTTGAATTATTGAAAAAACAATTTTAAAATCTCTTTCCCTTTCAAAGAAGAATTTATGTTAAAAAAAGAAAATAATATTTTGAGAAGAATTTTATGTACAAATAAATAAATGTTTTTACGTTAAAAATAATTTATTTGAATCAAGAAATCTTTCATTGACAAACATTTTGATAACTATATATCAAATAAATATTTATTATTTCAACTTCAATTTAATTGATGAATAGCATCTATTTTTGCTTGAATAGATTCAATTAACATATCACCAACTTGATCTCCTATTTGAGGATTAAATTGATAACCTCCATTTAATTTCATATATAATCTTTTTTGTTTAACTTCCTCATCAAGATGATCTACTTGAACTTTAAAATAGTCTAATTGTTCCATTAGATCTCCAGTTTGATTACCTGAATTTTTAATATTCAATTTAATAATTCTAGGAGATTTTTTTTTACCTTCTAAATCTCTTTGTTTTATTATTTCATCTAAATAATTTATTGGTTTCTCTGGTTTTGGATGTAGAATTTGAATAGGCTTTAAAAATTTTTTCTTTTTTTTTAAAATTGAATACAATTCTTCATCTTCATTAATTTTATTATATGAATCAATATTACTAACTGATAAAGTATGGACTCTTTTTGGTGGCGAAACATAAAAAATTTCATTTCTTTTTTTATTATTTTTTTCTGTTAATATCACACTATTTCTATCTATTTTTTTCATTGATATTTCTCTTAAACTTTTTAATTTTTGATTAACTAAAGGTTTAGGAATATTATTTTTAGAATATTCTAATTTTTCTTTTTCTAATTCTGCTATTTTTCTTTTTTTTTCTTCATAATTATATTTTTCTTTATCTTCTTCTTCACATATCTTTGCTAATTTACTTTTAAAAGTTGGTAAAATTTGACTTCTATTATTCCACATTTGATGTAATTGTTTGTTTTTTTCTTTTATTTCTTTATCTAAAATCTCTTTTTGTTCTTTTCTTCTTTCTGAAAGTTCTTTTATTTCATCTAATGTTACAAAATTTTTTTTTTGTAAATTTACTCTATCTACCATCATTTGTTCATTTAGATCAAATCTTTCTTTATTTCTATAATATAAATATTCGTTTTTAGCTTTTTTATTTATTTCTTTTATAAATGGTTTTACTTTTTTTATCTTTTCTTCTGTTTCATTTTTCCGTTTTAAAAATATTTGATGTTCTTTTTCTTTTTTTTCTTGAAATAATTTTTCTTTATTTTCAATATTTTCTTTTTCCATTTTCTCAAGTAATTTTTCTCTTTTTTGAGATGTAATTAATTTATCTTTTTTTATTTTTTCTTTTATTTCTTTTGACTGTTTTTCATATTCTTGAATTTTTAACCTATATTCTTCTTTATCTTTTTCAAAATTTTCCAAATATTTTGATAAAATTTCTTTTTTTGAAGGTTTATTAACTGCTGTTATTTCTTCAATTTGATTATTAATATTTTCTAATTTTTTTTGTAATAAATTTGTTTTATCTTTAATTGAATTTATTTTTGCAATTCTAATATTTTTTTCAACAATTGAATTATTAATTAAACTTAATCCTTCTTCTTCTATTAATTTTTTATTTTTTTCTAATTTTACAATTGAATTTATTGTGTTTTCTTCTGAAATTTTTAATAATTTTAATTGCTTTTCTTCTTCTTTAGTAAGATTATTTTTTGACTGATTTTTTATATTCATTTTTTTATTTAATATTTCTTTTAAATTCATTGGAGAATCTTTTACTTCAATATCTGAATTTTTATCTTTAAATTCTTTTTCAAAACTTTCTTTTGCTTTTACTATTCCTGTAGATGCTCCTTTTTTTAAATTTTCATCTACTTCTAAATTATTTAATTTTTCTTTTAAAAAATTTTTCCTATTATTTTCCTTTTTATTTATTGTTTCAACCTCAGTTAATAATACTTTCTCTTTTTCTTCAGTCAATAAACCTTTCTCTTTATTTTGATTTAACTCATTGATATTTTTATTTTCATTCATTGCTAATTTTATATTATCTACGTTAAAAGTTTTTTTCCCTTCTTTTTGTTTGAATTCTTCTTTTTTTACATTTTGGTTTCTAGTTTTTCTATTTGACATTTATATTTTTCAAAACTTAAAAATTTTGATTATTTTTTTTTTAATAATATATATGAATACAAAAATACGTCAAAAAAAACCAAAATCAAAAAAATTAAAAATATTTTTTTCAATATTTTTAGTTGGTATTGCTTTTTTAATATATTATTTGAAAAAACTAATTCCCAATTTCAGAGACAAAGATTCCGTTTATTCTTTACAAATTCAACAATTTTTTATATCTGATATTACAATATTTTTAAACATATCTAAATTTTCAAATCATTTTTTTTTATTTTTGTTTTTTATAATATTAATCGATAATTATACAAATATTTTTATGTCTTTTTTATTAATTCAAATAGTTTCTCTAGGTTATTATTTTTCTTCAATCATTAAATTATTTTTTAATGATGAAAACCCTTTTATTGTTTATAATAATAAAGAAATATATGAATGTGGTTTAGGTTGGGGATTATCTTGTGATAATATAACAGTATTAACTCCTTTTTTATTATTTTTATGGGATATTATTTCTATAAAAAGAATGAAAAAACTTAAAATTTTTTCTTTTTTTCTTTTTTTAATTTTATTGATTTTTAATAGCTTATCGGAAATTATCAAAGGAACTCACTTTTTAAGTCAAATAATTTTTAGCTTTTTAATAGGTTTTGCAATATATCAATTTATTTGTGGATTAAATTTAAATATAGAAAAAGGTGATAGTCTATATATTTTATTAAAGCATTATTATAGTTATTTCCTATTTAATTGTTTTTTAATTATTGTTTCATTAGTTTCATTCATTTATTCTATTGAAAAAAATTCAGAGAAAATGAAAAATATTTATTGTCAACAAAAACATAACAAAAGCATTAATTTCGGAGAAAAAAATGGGAATAATATAATAAATAAAGGAAGTTTTCTTTTAATTTCAATATTTATTGGAAATATTTTTTGTTATTTTTCCTTAAAATGTCAATTATTTTTCACTTTAAAAAACAATCAAAATCTCTGGTTATTGTATAATTTTAATGAAATGGTAATTTCTTCAAACACTTCTAATATAAGTGAATCTTCAATAGTTATACTGGGAGAAACAAAATGGAATAAAACTTCTCATAAAATATCATTTTTAAGATTAATTATTTCTTTGTTTTTTTCAGGAATATATTTTATTCCTTATTTTCTAATAAGCTGGAATCAAAATTATTATAAGATATTTTTTATAAAATTTCTTTTACCATTCTTTCTTTTTTATTTTGGTCATTTCTTCTTTTTCAAAACAATCATAAAAAATACATCTTTAATAAACTTCACATTATTTATTCAAATAGAAGAAAAACAAGAAAAATTATTAAATATATCTTTTTAAAAATTATAATTAAATTATTTTTAAAAAAATTAAAAAAAATTAAATTTCTGATAAGAATTTATTCATTTCAGCAGCATCTTCTAAAATAATATCATTCTTTTTCCCTTCAATAGCATTAATTTCATTAATAACAACAGTAATTTCTTTAATTTTATTTTCTGCTTCTTCAATTTTTGATTTTAAATCTTCATTTATTGCTTGTTCTTTTTTAATTCTTTCTTGAATTGAAATCACTTGATTTTGTTTCACAACATTAATATGTCCTGCTGCATTTTGAACGTCTTGAACTTTTTTATCTGTTTCTATTTTCATATAATCAATTTCTGATTCCGCTGAACTTAATTCAGATTTCATTTCTTTAATTTGATTTTCTAAATTTTTCTTCATTTTCTTTGAATTTATTAATTTTTCATTTAATCCTTTTATTCTCAAATCTAATTCTTTACTCAACTTTACTAATTCTTTATAATCTAAATCTTTTTTTTGATTTATTTCTTTTTGAGTTTCATACTCCTTTTCTGAATTTTCTACTTCCTTTTTTAATGTTAATAATTTTTCTTTTGCAACACTATAAAATTCTTTTAATTGATTTTGAACATCTGAATTTAAATTTTTAGAAGCATTTAAAGAATTTTTTGTTGATTGTTTCTTTGAGCTCATTTATATATATTTTTTTATATTTTGAATATTTATTAATATTTATATATTTTTTTGTTTATTTAATTTTTAATCATTTTTATTGAATTATAACTTAAATTTTTACAACAACGACTCTATAGGAAGTTAATCTATTTAATTCTTCCTCAATATCATATAAAGATTTTTCAATTTCTCCTTTTCTTTCAATTTGTCTTTTTGATAATCTAGCAATTGGCATTTGAAATAATTCATCTTCTAATTCCTTTTTCATATTTGATAATTCATTTATTCTTTCTTTTTTTTCTTCTTCTGGTAAAATTCTTGTTCCTCTTGGTAAATGTTTTTCCTGTTCTAAAAATTTTTCTTCTTCTTTTTGAAGTCTTGTCTCTTCTTTCCTTCTTATTAAATATTCTGGTATTCTTCCATAGTCTTTATGAAGATTTACATTTGAAAAGGTTTCTTTTATTAATTTTGAATCTTGATTAATTGAAGGTAATTTTAAACTTTGATTTAAATAAAAATTGTTATAATAATTAAAAGATGGATTTCTTTCTAAAAAGTTTTTCACATTTAAATTTCTTTTATCTAAATTTACTTTTGATGATTGAGCTCTTGATTGATTTATTTTAAATTTTGGATTTATTTTTTGATTTTTTTCATATTCATATAATCTTGAATTAACTTCATAAAGTTTATTTTTCTTTTGATTGGAATTCATTAATAATAATTGTAGAGCTTCATTCTCCTTTCTAAGTCTTTCCTCCTTCATTTGATATTCCTTTTCACGGATAAAATCCTTATTTCTTTTTATATGATTTGGTTTCCCATTAAATAAATAATTATATGAAATATTATTTGTAAAATAATTTACTGATGGTTTAAATGATTTTTTTATTTTTTTTTTTTCATTTGAAATATTTGTATCTCTATCTCTACAATAATCACAATATCTATATCGAGATATATTTAATTTTGAATTAGAATAATTTTGATTTAATTCTGAATTAATATTATTTGTATTGATATTGTTACTAATCTTATTTTCTTCTAACTTATTTGATTCCCCAGAATTATTTGTGAGAATTTGATTTGAAAAATCTTCATTGCCTTTATATATATATAAATTAGAAATCATATTTCTTAAACTATCCATTTTTTATATAAAGGAAAATTTAACGTATAGTATAAATTTTCAAATAATTTTTTATTAAATATTTAATTTTATATAATTTTTAACTTTAAAAAAGTGCTTTCTTTTAAAATTATTATAAATAAGTATTTTAATTGTTCCTTATTTAAAGAGATTATTTTTGATTTTCTAATACATTTTAATTTAACTTTCATTTTTTTATGATAAACATTTATTGTTGAGAAAAATAAAGATATTGTATTAATTAAGTTTCAGAAATTCCAAAAAAATTCATTAATTTCAATATTTTCAGAAAAACTGATAAATTGAATAAATATTTTACTCAAATAATAAAACTTATTTATTGATTTAAAATTTATTTAATTTTACAAAATCATTTTTGTCATTTTAATTATTCTTAATATATTATCATGATTTACATCGATATTTTATCACCTTTTAAATCATTTTTCAATCTTAATTAATTTCATTAAAATATGCATTTACTGTTGAAAAGTTTACAAATGAGGTACTTTTGTATCATTATCTACATATAATTAATCTCCACTAATTTTTTTTATTATATATTAACATAGTTCTTTGTAAGAATTTTATTTGTGTGTAATATTAATTTAAATAATATAAAGAAAGTCAGATTTTTTAGGTTTACTAATTTTTCCAAAATTAAAATAATTTTAAATAATTAAAATTTAAAAAATGTTTTTCAATTTTTTTTTAATTATTTATACATCTTCCAATTCTATTAGTTGTTTAGATAAATTTTTTTTATTTTTATTTTCATTTTTATTATCAACATCGAGGAATAATAAAATAATATAAAAACATTTTAATAATATCAATAAAATTGTAATATTAAGAGCTTTTTTTTGAAAATCGATTAATTTAATCATATTAGATATTACTTTAGTGATTAATTCATTAACAATTTGTGTTTGGAGTATTTTTATATAATTATTTAATTGATTTATATAAGACTTTGTATGGTAACAAAAATAAATCATTAAAGAAATTAAAAACATTCTGTGCAAATATGTACAACAATATTTTTTATATTTTTGAAAATATAATAAATTTCCAAGAATAAACATTATACTAACAAATATTAAAATAGATATTTGCATTTTTAAATTAAATTCCTCGTGAACTGAATTTCCTTTAGTATGTAAGATTTCTTCAACTACTTTATTACTGATTTCTGGATTATTATAAATATATCTTGTATAATGTATTAAATAAAAAATTACATATCCAAATAAAAATAATGTCATAATCATTAAATAAAAAAATAATACACAATTAAGAAATCCATTTAAGTAAGGATATAAAATTTTTTTTTTTGTAGAATTATTTTTCCTTTTATAATCCATTTATTAAAAAATCACGAATTATTCAATTTAAAAAAATTTTAATTTTTATAATATAATTTTTTTATTGAAAATCTATTCAAATAAATATACATTAATAAAGTTTTCAAAATTAAATGAAGGAGACAATTATTTTGATTGTTTTGAATAAAATATAAATTATTTCTTGTTATAGGAATGTCTCATAAAAAAATCTATTTTTTGTTCTTATTTTTTATCATATATAGTATATTCAAAAATCAAATGTATTTTTATTAATTGTTAGTAAATCAAAAATTCAATAATTTCTGAATTCAAATTAAATAAATAAAATAATTTAAACCAATACCAAGAAGAATCAAGAGTATTTATATAACAAAATTGAAATAAAATATACTATATAATATTTACAAATTTAAACTATCAAAAAAACTTTTAGATTAGATAAAATAATTTTAATTAATGATTCAAAAGGAAATAAAATAATTGATTCATATATGGACATATATATGTTAAATGAAGAGAAATGATAATTAAAGGAAATCCTCAATAATATGAATGAAATTCCTATGTAAATTTTTTTAAAAATACAAATTCAAGCCGAGATATATTATTTAATACTATTTATTCTGGGACAATAGACATTTTTGAATTAATCATATTAACAGAAAGGAATTAATTCCTATGAAAAAAAGAACAATATTTATCTTCAATAATTAAGAGAAAAAAAAGATTTTCAAAATTTTCAATTATATCATAAAAAAATGAAGATTTATATTCAATTATAAATTTAGAAATATTTATTTTCTCTTTGGTGATAATAAATATTTTCTTATAATTTTTGATAATGTAATAAATCTAAAAAATAAAATTTTAAGGGTTTAATATTTCTTATGTTTAGAAATATATTTCTTTATTAAGAAAGATAAAGAATAATGAGTTAAACAAAGATTTAAAAATTGAATACAGAAAGCAAAGATTGACTTAATTAATTATTAGAGTAATATTTTTAATCTAACTTAAAATTAATACTTCTTTTATAATTAAAAAAAATGGACTCAAGTCCAAAAAATAAATATATTTTCCAGGCATTATTAGCAAAAAATTGCCATAGATACAAAGATATGGTTTCAATTCTTGAAGAATATGCAGAAAAAAAAGAAACAGAATTAAATAATGAAGAAAGAAATTTATTAGCTCTTGCTTATAAAAATAAATTAGAAATATATAGAAAAGTTTTAAAGCAATTAAAATTAAAAGAATCAAACGAAAAAAATAAAGAAGCTGATAATTTTTTATATTATTTAGAATACAAAGAAATATATGAAAATAAAATGATAGAAAAAGTAAAAGAAATGATAAATTTTATTCGTCAATTGTTAGAAAAAACAGAAGAAAAAGAAGGAAAACTTTTATATTATAAACTAATAGGAGATTTTAATAGATATATCGCTGAATTTGCTAAAGGAGATTTAAGAGAACTAGCAATTAATGAATGTATAGATTATTATCCTAAAGCTTATGAAATGGCAAAAGAACTTAATCCTTTAAATATTATTTCACTTGGTACTAAATTAAATTATTCAGTTTTTCTTTATGAAACTTTAAATGAAAGAGAAAAAGGGATTGAAGTTGCTTATGATAGCTTTGAAATAGCATGCAGACAAAAAACTAGAGATAATGTTGATAATAAGGAAGTTAATGCCTTTATAAATATGTTTAAAGATAATATTATTGATTGGAGACAAAGAAGAGACAATCAAAAAAAAAAGAATAAAAATATTATTTAATTATTAAATTAGGTAAATATAAATATTTTTATTTATTTTTTTTAATGATATTTAAATTATAAGATAAAAATTTCAAAATAATTTTTTCAAATAAATTCATTCTATAATTTCATTGTTATTTATCAGAAATTCTTCATATAATTTACCATTCATTCTATTATTTCTTTCTCCATAAATGAATAATTTATTCCTATTAAATGGAATAATACTAACTAAATTATGTCTTAAATTTACAAAAATTTTAAAATAATCAATTTAATAAGTTAGTATTAGCTTTAAGGCAATTGAAATTAGTTATTTAGTCTAAGTATATTAAATAAATAATGTAATTTATAAATTTATTACTTTATCATCTAACTATAATAATGGATAAATAAACATATTCTTATGAATTAATTTTTCTAATATTACTTTTTTAGTAAAAGTTAAGCTTATTAAGTCAAAGATAAAATAAATTGTACTTAATATGGTTTTTGTCTATTCCTTTAAAGAATTTTATTTATTATTATAATCTATTAAAACGTTTTAAAACTTTGAATATTTTCAATTCTCTTTTTTGTTTAGTTGAAAAAGGTTGTTATATAAATCAATCAGAACAAGAAAAAATTTTTGAAGAGTTTCTTAATGGATTACAATATCTTGATAATCTTTTATGTTTGATTCTTATATTAAATATGTGATTCATTTTTCACATTCAGGTCAAAAACTTTTTTTACTATCAAAACAATAATATGAATTTCAAGTTAAAGAAAGTTTGACAATCACTTTCATAATTCTAATTATTATATTTTAAATATTTAAAAATATCTATTTTTGAACTATCAAAAAAGTATCTTATTATTACTATTATTTTAAAAAGATTTTTATTTTTATCCTCCTCCATTTAAAAAAATAATATAAAAACAAGATTAAAAGATAATAAAAAAGTAAGTAAAAGATAAATATAATAAAAAAAATTTTAAAAAATAATAAAAAAATCTCAACATTAAATCCTCTTTATTTAAATAACCAAATACCTCATACCTCTTGCATTAAGATATTTTCTTAATTCACACATATCACTTCCCCATTTAATATAATCTTTCTTATAAGTAGTATCAAAAACTCCAGGAGCATTATCAGCAGGAATTAAAGCAGTATTTTCTCCTTTAGCAGTATTAATAAGAGGATCCTTAGGGAAATAATTAGGATCATTCAAATCTTTTTCAGTATAATCATCTCCATAAGTGGTTCTAGGATCTAAATCACCATAAAACTTCAAAGTAGCTTTTGCAAAATCAAGAGGTTCTCTACCTTTATAATATTTAGGATCATAAGCAGGATAACTTTCAGTATAATTAGGAACTCCTCTTAAAGGAACATTGATATCAGGGATTTTATCTTCTTCTGAATCAGGAACAGGAACCATTGCTCCCCAATTAGGATATTGTCTCTTATAAGTTGATTTACCCATAAAAGGAATTTTATATGGCTCTTCAACTTCTTTTGGCTTTGGATCTTGCTTTACTTTAAATGGTTTGTAATCCATTTTCATTGTTGATATTAAAGATGTTGGAATATGTTCTTTATATGCACCTTCAAAAGCATTGTGTTTTGAACGATTATAAATATCATCTGGATTCTCTGGGTCGTTTGTTTTCCAATCATAATCATCTTTGTATGTCGTGTTTAAGTTTTTTCCATATGGTAAAGGGTTGAAAAAATCCTTACGGAGACGACGAACTATGCATTTCCCACATGTACATGGTGGGACTTTTGTTTTTGTTCCATTTATTGTAACTTCCAACATTTTCATTTTTTTTTATATGATTTATTTAATTTTTTGATGGATCATTTATTTTTTAATTATTTATTTTGATTATTTTTTTAATTGTAAATATGGGTTAGATTAAAGTGTAAATTTTTATTATTCAATAAAAAAAATATAATTATTTAATAAGATATTTTTTTATTATTTCAATTCTCTTGTCCAATAATTCAATTAAATCTTTATATGTCCATTAGGATTTAATTCTAGCTTTTTTGTATTACAAATTCCAAAATGATTTAAATTTAGCTCTTTTTATTTGTTCTTTTAATTAAACTGCCTAAATTAGACAGAATTTTTTTTTAAATTATTTTCTTTTTTTTCAAAACAGTTTTAAGTGAAAAAAGACTAATTTCATTTTTTCTAGAATTATAATTATTTTTTCTATTATAATTTTTAGTGGTTTATTTGTTAATAAAATCTTTTTTAAAAGGAGTAAATTTGAAATAATAGAAGTCATTTTTAAGAGAAATGAAGATGTTTTATTATTTTTGAATTATTCCTTTTCTCTTCTATTTTAGTTTTATTATCTAATATAAGTTGAATTGATTTGAATTTTTTTATTCCTTATTTCTTAATTTAGTTTTGATTTTGTTCATTCCCATTTTTTAACACTTCATTTTTACTATTATTTTTATCATTATATTTTATTTTGATATAAACTTTGGGACTTTTACTATTAATTTGTATCATTTGTCATTTTTTTTTATTTAATTGTAATTTTTTTTTGATTTAAATTCATAAAAAATATTGTTAGATGAGGATAACAATAAAAAGATTATATAGAAAAATGAAAGTTCTGGGAGGAATTATATTTTTGAAAGGAATTAAGAGAATATTAAGTTTAAATTCATTAAAAAATAATGAAAATTAAAAGACTAGATATGAGTATATTATATTTATAATGATTCAAAAAAGAATAATGGTTTTAATATAAAGAATTATTCCACAATTTATAAATAAAATAAAATATTACAAGAAATATTGAAAAGCCAAATAAAAGGAAAATAAGCTTTTATATTATTACCTTCAAGAATGTTAGAATTTGATAATATTTAATATATATTATATACAAGTAACTTCTTTAAAGATTTATATTTAAGATATTTTAAAAATATAATGATTTTGCAAAAATATAATTGAATAAAATAAATAAACATGAAATCCAATTTTCAAATTCACATATAAATGAAACTTTTTAAAAATGAAAACATAGAGAATAAAAATTGTATAGTCTTAATCTTTTTCTTAATGTGAAA
>JAEEGK010027006.1_pt1 | contig 11637 bp, 8 predicted proteins | sample 8958771 | NCBI WGS metagenome assembly JAEEGK01 (sample SAMN16246547, study PRJNA631951) | gut metagenome | biome: gut microbiome; feature: rumen; material: SC-attached | host: Bos | place: Iran: Karaj | collected 2018-10 | reverse complement strand
TGGATATTTAAAACAAAGAAAACTAAAAACATAAATGATAAAGAAAAACAATAAAATGATAAAAAGTAAATGTATAAATATAATTATTTTTTAATTAAATTTTTGAAATGAATCATCTCTGAAAAGTGGATATGAAAATATTACTTTAATTTCTTCTCTCAATGTTAATTAAATTATTTAGAAAATTATAAGATAAAATCATGATATTTGTAAAAAAATAATAATTTATTAAAATATTTATTGTTTTGATTTTGTCATTTATAAAAAAATTAATTTTATTTAGAAAAAAATTCAATTTTAATCGCATTACAATAAAATGAAATCTATTTCTTTACAGAAAAAGAAACTCTTTCATACTTTAATGTAAAATCATCTTTTCAAAAAAAAAAAATGAAAAATTATTAGAATCAATTAATAAAATAAAAAATATAATAAAATAAAATTAAACAAATAACTAAACACAACAGAACATTTAAATAAAGAGAAAAAACCTACAAATATATAAGAAAATAATTTTATGGAAAAAATCCCAAAAAATCTTATAAAAAAGAAATAAAAATTTAAATAAAATAATTATTAAACAATTTTTCTTAGAAAATTCAATAATAAAAAAATTAAAAAAACTATATTTACAGAATTTGATTAATCATAAACCTCAAAAAAAAATATCAGTAAATTCACAAAAACTCAAAAAGAACCCTAAAAATCATTTCTTTTTGATAAAATTTAATATCCTAATAATCAAATTAACCTAAAAACCCAAAATATAAAAAGCAATAAAAAAAAGGAAAAATCAAAACTCAAAAAAAAATCTTTAAAAAAAAATATAAAACCCCATTTCAAAAAATAAATATAAAATGGAATTATCCTATCAACACATTCGTAATGCCACAGGAATATTAAATTATGCTGGATTAAAACTTTTAATAGATCCCCTCTTAGCTCCTAAGGGTGAATATCCCGGATTTGAAATAGCAAAATTAACAGCAAATAAACTGAAAAGAAATCCCTTAGTTGATTTACCTATTCCGGTAGAGGAGATAATAAAAGGAGTGGAAGCCGTTATTATAACTCATACACACCTTGATCACTGGGATCCATGTGCGGCAAAATTGATTCCAAAATATATACCATTCTTCGTTCAACATGCAGGAGATGCGAAACTAATTCGTGATGCAGGTTTTTCAGATGTTCGTGTAGTAGGAGTGAACACCCCATTCAAAGGGATCACAATAACCAAAACAGGAGGACAACATGGAAGTGATGCAATGTTATCTAATCCAGCGTTGGCAGTATTAATTGATGAGTCAATGGGTTTCGTAATTAAAGCACCAGGTGAAAAGATTGTATACTTTGCGGGAGATACGAAATGGCACGAGTACGTTGAAATAGCTATTAAGAAACACGAACCTGATTATATTTTCTTAAATACTGGAGGAGCTGAAGTTGAAGGATATGATGGAAGTCTTATTATGACAAGTGAAGATATTGAAACATGTTATAAATTCAGTAATAAAGGAAAAATTATCACTGTTCATATGGATGCAATTAATCATTGTGTTTGTACTAGGGAAGATGTTTTAAAATTTGTTGAAAATAATAAATTAGGAGATAGGGTTTTTGTTCCTAAAGATGGAGAAGTTATTAAAATGTAATTTTTTATTATTTATTTTTTTTTGGTATTTAAAATTAATATTTAAATTTTGTTTTTTTAAAAAAAAATTGAATTTTCAAAAAATAATTATTTAGCAATAATATTTACTTTATTATATTTGTTTTGATTGGATAATTTTTTATTTTCATTTTAATTTAATCTTATTTTATCTTTTTTTTTATAAACATTGAATCAATTATTTTTGTCCTCTACAATCTAATCTTATTTTTAAATTATTCACTTTCATAATGAAATTGACCATTTAATATTTATTTTATTCTTCAATTTTTTTCATAGTTTCAACAGTTTAATCAAAAATAATCGAATAAAATTTTTCTTTTAACTTTTTTGATTTAATTTAAAATTAGAAATATCATATTAATAATAGATTTTCAACAATATTAATTAAGATATTTTGAAAAAAATCAAAAAAATTAAAAAACTTATCAATTAAGTAGATTTATTTTCTCTAATAATATTAATTTATTATTTTGTTTTATTTTTATGAATTTTTGGTGTTGTTGATTCAATATGAGAAATAAATCTTTTACAAGTTTCTCTCAATTGATCAATATATTGTTGTTCATGTTGTTCTTGAAGGAAGATTAACAAATCATCTAACATTTTTAATTTACTTTTAATCCCAAAATCATTTAGCAATATATTATTATTATTTTTTAAAAAGATTTCTGAATAAACATATTTAAAGTTCATATTAAAAAACTCTTTGAATTTATCATTTTCTTCTAAATTTTCCAGTAATTCTTTATTATGTTCTTTTTTACAAAATTTTTCAGAAGTATTTTGTTCCAAAATATATTTAATGGGTTTATTTATTAGTTGTTTTAAGAAATTTAAATCCCTTTTTTTTGTGAAATTACCATTAATTGAGTTAAATTTTTTATCATAAATATCATTACTACTTAAAAAAGAATTACTTAATATAATAATAAACTTATAAAAATGAACTAAAATTTTTGCTATTTGATTATCCAAAAAAAATTTTGTGTGCTCTTTTTTTCCATTAACTGATTTTTTTGGTCTTCCTCTTTTTTTCAATCGAGTCATTTCTTGTGTTTTTTCTTCATAGATTGATTTTTCATCATCAAAAATATTACACTCTTTATTTTCAATACTTTTAAAAAACACTTTTTCAAATAAATTATTGTCTGAATCACCAAATGAATCAACTTCATTTGTATCAAAATCAATTTTATCAAAATTAAGATTCTTTTCTATCATTTTTAATTTTGTTTATTATAATAAAAATGAAACCAATTTATAATAAAATGGAAGGAAAATGATTTTGAACATTTTAATAATTTTTAAGTATTTATTTTAAAAAAAAGGTAAAACGAAAAGAAAATGTATTTAAATTGTTTTTAACTGTGTTTTTGGAAGAAGATTTTGAATTCAGGGACAACCAGAAAATAGGGACCTAATTATATATTTTTCGTAAACTCTTCTTTCAATTTAAAATAATAAATTATTTTAATATTATTATTTAAATTTTAATCCTTTTTTATCACAAATAATTAAATAATATTAATAATTATTATTGTTTAAATGAATTAAAAATAAATATGTCAATAAAAGAAATTTTAGATAAATTGAATGCTTCATATACAATAAATATTGATAATTTTTTTGAAATTAATTATTATAAATATGGAGAATTAATTAATTATGAAAAATTCAAATATAATTTTATTCAATATTTTTCAATATCAACAAAAGTTTTTGAAACTATTATTAAAGAAACAAAAATAAAAGTTAATCAAGACTTAAATATAACAAAATTTTTATTAAAAATATATTCATTAAGAAATAAAGAGATTACATCTCCTTTATTTTCATTTTATATTTTTGCCAATAAAATGGATGAAAAATATAAGGGTTACTCAACTTTAGAATTTATAATGAAAAATAACCTTTCAATCGAAGAGCAAATAAATATAAATCAATTTATATATAAAATATCAAAACCTTTAGAAATAAATGATTTAATGTCATTAATAATTTTTAAATCTTTTATAATAGGAAAAAATAGTACTATCAATATATATGATTTTATTAATGTGATAGACTCTTTTAGATATAAAGAAAATGAATATTTACCGAAAATAAAAGAAGATAAAAATAATAAAGAAGAAGAATATATTATTGGAAATTTTATTAATTTATGTAAAAAGAAAAATATAACTGAAGTTGAAATATTTAAATTCGCAATTCAATTAAATAATAATAATAAAAGTATTTCATCAAATGTTGATGATGACATTGAAGTTTCACTAGAACAATTAAAAAATGCAATATATCAAAAATTAAATAATAAAAAAATTTCAGAAGAACTCATAAAAATATTTAATTCAAATGAAAAAGAAGTTTTAATTTTTAAACAATATTTAAAAAAAATTAGTATTTACAAAATGAATAAATTTATTAAAGAAATAAATACAAAAAATTTTGAAGCTATTGAACAAAGAAATAAATTATTGCCTTTTAAAGAGAATACTATTGTTTTTAATAAATTAAAATATGAAATATCAAGTATGTTAAAAAATTATTATTCAAAATTTATAAAAGAAGAAGAAAAGTTGGCTACAAGTTTAAAACAAAATAAAAATAAAGAAGAAAAAGAAAAAATAAAAAAAAATAAAACATTTCCTTCAATAAATTCGAATAAAAAAAATAATGATAAAAATAATAATAATAAATTACTTTCAATTTTAAAAGAAAAAGATATTGAAAATTTTAATAAAGAAATTGTATCAGATTTAAAAAATAAATTTGAAATAATTGATTGTTTAGAAAAATTAATAATTATAAATGGATTTACAATAACTACAATTGATTTAGAAATTTTTATTTCAAATAAATTAAATCAACTTTCAAAAAAAAAAATTTCTATTATATGTTCATCAACTGATTCTGATAAAGATGGTTATGTTTCTTATTATGATATAATTTATTTTTTATTAATTTATTTTAATTACAAATCAATAATATTATGTTGGAGATTTATTGCAAGTATTCTTATATATAAGCATGAAAAAATTGAAAATTTATTTTTAAAAAAAAATTTAGAAATACAAAGTGAAGTTGACAAAAAATATTTTTATGAAATTATCAATAAAGAATTTAATTTAGATATTAATTTAATTAATTCAATGTATGATAATTTATTTGAAGTTTCTATTCAAAGATATAAAAGAAATATTATTGTTTTTGACATAAAAGAAAAAATAAATGAAGAAATTGAATTAATTAATACTAATAATAAAAAGAAAAATTACCATGATTTTGATGATTATTATAATAGTTATTTAAGAAATAATTTTATTAGTTTAATGAAAGCTTTTGAAAATATTGAAAATTTAGAATATTTTTTAAATTTTGAAAATGAAGTATCTTTAAAAGATTTTAAACAAAAATTTATTAAAAAATTTAATTTTAATGAATGTATTGGATTAAAATTATATTTTGAACTAAAAGATAAAAATGGAAAACTCCAAAAAAAAATTTTTTTAAATAAAATAAGAGATTTCACTCAATCAGAAATATACAATTTAAATTTACATTCTTTATTTACAATTCTTAGTGAAAATACTAATGAATATTATTTAATTAAATGTTTTGAAAATAATCAATATATCCCTTCTGGAATTTCTTCAATAGAATTATTCAATTCATTTAAAAGTTTTTATCCTAATTTATCACAACAATTAATAAAAAAAATATTAATGAAATTAGATAATGAAAACCAAGGATTTATTCCTTATATTAATTTATTGCATATAATTAATAATAATACTAATGAAAAAAATTCATATAATATTGTTTTAAAGATTATTTGTAGTTATTTGGATTTAAATAAATTGAAAACAGAAGAAACTTTACAAAGTAATATATTAATTTCATTAAATGAAATAATTAGATTTAATTCATGTTTTTCTTTCTTTAATAAATTAGGATTAAATACTGATGAAATAAATATATTTATTAATAGAAATTTAGTAACATTATCTAAATTGATAAAAGATGTAAATAATATTAGACTAAATCAAAATAATTTAAATTTAAAATTCGAGAACACTGATTCTCTTAATAATATAAAAAAAGAAATATTTTCTTTAAATATAAATTGGGAAGATATTTCTTCTCTAAATATTACTTTAAATTTAGAATTATCAATAGGAGAAATATTAAGATATATGAAAAAAAAAATTATTAATTTAGAAAAGACATTTGAATTTAAAAAAGAATTGATAAATAAAATATTTATAATTTTAAAATGTTATGATGAGCAGAAACTCGGTTTAATATCATATAAAACTTTTTACAATATTTTTAATATAACAACCCCTTCTTTACATATGAGTTATATAACAAATAAAATTTTAACTGAAAATAATGGTGATATAGATCAATATCTATATTTTAAAAATCTTAATGAAGATAAACTATTAGATAAATCTAAATTTAAATATCATTTTTTGGAAGAGGAAATGTTAGGGCAAGAAAAAATAAGTAATGAAATATTTGAGTTTTTCCAAGAAAGTAATATGTTTTCTATGAAAAATTTTATTAAATATATTAAATTCAATAAAAAAATTATGAAATTTAAATCTATTAAAGAAAATATTGATGAAAAGATACAAAAAATAATTATTGATTATGAAAATAATAATTATGTTCCATTTTATGATTTCTATAATCAAATTAATTTAGATACTTATTATGGAAAAATAAAATCTGAAAATATGAAAGATTTATTTAAAAATGTTTTAAAATTGAAAGAAATTGAAATATATATTATATTAAGAAAATATTCTAATAAACAAATAATATTATTTGATTTATTTTCATTTACTAAAATGATAAATTTATATTCAAAATTTAAAAAAAATATAAATGATATAATAGAAATAATAAAAAGAAAAAATAAGCCAAATCTTTTTTTAAATTCTCAAAAAATGAATATTATTGAATTTTCAAATTATTTAAAAGAAGATTTCCAAATTACTTTATATGAGAGTATAATAATATTTATATTTTTTTTAAATAACAAAAATAACAAATATAAGAATTCTTATGAATTAGATATACATTATTTTTTATCAATAAATAGTATTGAAATAATTGAAAATGAAATAGAAGAAAACAAATTTGAAATAAATGGAAAAATAAAAGAAAAAAATGAATTAAATAGATTAAATAAAATAAATAAAAAAAATTCAAAGAAAAAGAAAGTTAATCGTATATCAAAATTAAAAGAAGATAAACAACAAAGTAGAAAAGCAATAAATATTTTTCATAAATTTGCTTTTTTAATTCAAATTAAATCAAAAGGAGATTTAGATTATTATTTTGAAAAAATGGATTTAAATCATAATGGCTTTATTTCAAGAAATGAATTATATATTTTATTACAATCTTTTAAAGAAATGAATGAATATGAAAAAGTTTTAATGTTAAATTTTGCCACACAAAATAATTTTGATAATATTCCTTTAAGGAAATTCATTAATACAATTAATTCAGTTAAATTTGATGAGGAAGAATTAGATTTAATAAGAGTTAATGATAAGAAATATATTTAATTTATATATAATTTATTTTTTTATTGGCATTTAATATTTAATTATGAATTAAATTAGTTTTATGAAAAAAAAAGAATATTAAAAAGAATGGTTATTTGCTCGTTGAAAACGGTCTCCTTGTGGCCGGAATTGCTGATGAAAATAACTTATTGTTTTTGATTTATTAATTTCAAAAATATCATATTCAAAAACTATATTTTCAGCTCTAATTTTTTGCTTTAATTTTCTTTCATTTTTTATATATTTTTTTTATTCAGAGTATATTTATATAAATTTATTCTTACCTTGAATGAGAATTCAAAAAAGATTACTTACGAAATCAATAGAATAATTAATACAATAAATAATGAAAAGATTGAAAAAAAATTAAGAGAAAATATAAAATTATATTTATATAAAATCATATATAATATTAATGGACGTGATTTTTATAAAATGAAAGATAATATAAAAAGTCAAAAATATTACTTAAATCAATATAATTATTCTGATTTTATTAAACAAGACTGTCCACAAGTGTTTTTAGAGGAATACTTGTTGCCATTCTAAAAACAAGATATTAATCAATTTGAAAAGAATTTAAAAAATAAAATCTTATGAAAATGAAAAATTTAATAAAATAGATATTAATTATTATCAGGATTTAATGAAAAAAAATAGTGATATTTTATATATTATTTTTGCAGACTTAATATCTCCTTATATTGTAGAAACATTAAATGTGAACAAATCAGATATGTTAACAAAATTTTGGGATTCTTTCTGCAGTAAAATTGTTCCCAAAAATTCACAAAAATTATTTCAAACATTATTTGACCCAAAAACACTTCTTAAAAACAAAGATATTCAACCAGAAGATATAGAAATGTTATTATATAGTATGCGTTTTTGTGTAAAACAATAATTTCATTTGATAATGAATCTATTTATAAAAAAATATTAACTGAAAATAATTTAGAGTTTTTGGCCTCCAATTATATTATATTATTGGTATTGATTTAAGTGAACAAAATTATTATGATATTTATATAAAACTTCAAGAGCACTTTAAGAAAAATCCAAAAAATATAGGAGCATATGTTTGTTTATGTGATAAAGGATATTACCATGTTATTGGAGGAAATGGTTATCCTACTGAAAACAATAAAAATGAAAAATGCAGTCATTGTAGAAAGAACATTGGTTCTGAAAGTTATTTTCTGTTTTTTGATTTACCCCAGTAAAAAGAGAAGATTATGTTAGAGTTTTTGAAAATGAAAGCAGTATAAGAAAAGAATCCTCAGAACAAATTGAAAAAATTAATGTTATGACATTAGAAGAATTTAAAAAGAAGAAAATTGAACCTCTCTTAAAAAAGGAAAAGAAAGGTATTATTACAACCTCCAAAAAATATTTTAGAAAAACTTCAAAATTTGTTCGAAATTTAGATCAAATAACTTATAGGTTATTAAATTTTATTTTATATTCTCATTTATTTTTCTTTAAACTATCGAAAGATATAATAGAGAACTTTTTTAAAAACTACTTACCTAAAGAAATGACATTATTAAATGTATTAAAGGAAAATTGGACTCAATTAAAAAGTGCTTTACTAAAAAAAAAGATAAATATAAAAGTATTTATGAATTTAATATTTAAAGATCTAACAGAACAATTAAGTAAATACAAAAATTGTAATGATTTATCGGTGCTTAATAAATATGAAAAAGATTTAAATGATTTGGTAAACAATTCTCTGAAAAAATATAGTAAATATGATTTAGAATATAACAAATTAAATAAATCATTTAGCAAATTTGATAATTTATCACCTATTGTTTTATTAGATGAAAGTCAAGATTATACATTGTATGAAGAAAAATATCCTTTTTATAAATATTTTCAGTATACTGATTATGTATATGAAAATAAAATAAAGATTCCTCGAGAAGAAAGTTTTAACCTTGCTTTTATATAAAAAAAAGGAAAATACAGATATTAAATGTTTAGAAAATTTATATGAGTATAATACATTTTTGAATTTATTATTAGACAATTATTCTAATAAAATATCAAGAAAACAAGCTGAAACAAAGAAACTAGAAGAAGAAGAGGTTTATATAAAAAATAAAGAAATTTGTGAATCTTTCTTTAAAAAATTTGGGGGTGTTTTAAATTTAGAAAAAACTGATGTATTAAAAAAATTTTTAATTGACAAATATTCTGATGAAGGTGAAAAATTAATTGATAAGTATAAAAATTATATTAAAGCCCAAAATTCAATAGTTAAAGATATATTAGATTATAAACATCAAAACCAAGATTTTCCTCTTTCAAAAGAAATTAATATTCAAAGTATTGAAAAGGAAGAAATATTTTATATCAATCATAAAGAATTTTCTTTGACAGAAATGATATTTGAAAATTCTTTTAGAGAACCAAATTTCAGAGATATTAAAGTTGATTATGAAAAAATTGAAGAAGAAGCAACGGAAAAATTATTAAATAAGAAAAAAATATTAAATGATGATATAATTAACGTTATATATATTGACGAAAAATATTTACATGAAAACACTTCAAAATATAATGAATTTGTGAAAAAATATAATAAAAAATAAAGTCCATTAAGAAAATTGGAAGATGAAGAAAAGTTGAATATAAAAAAATATTTTGATAATAAAATTAAAAATATAGACCAATGTTTAAATATTTTAAAAGACTTTGATAATATAGTTTTGTTTTTAAATAAAAATAAACAATTAGTAAATGAAAATAATGAATATCATACTGGAAATGAAGATATTGATACTAATAATAAAGATGAAGAAAATAAAGATGAAGATGAAGATAATAAAATTGAAAAAGAAAAAGAAGAAAAAAAATAAAAATAAAAGAAATTTTAGGAAGCAAAAGAAATAGTCAAATAGGTAATGATAATTTTTCAAATGAATTTAATGAATTATTGAATGATAAAAATGAAAACTTAACTTTAGAAAAATTTCTTGACACTTTATTATTTTCTGAAAAATTAATGTTTTGTCATTTTAAAGAAAAAATTAAAGATTATTGTTCTGAAACATTGGATCAAGAAAAGAAAGATAGATTAAAGGAATATTTATCAAAAGAATCATTAATTACTACACAAATATTAATAAATGCTATAAGAAGATATATTTGTAGGTATTTAATACATGAAGAAGATATGGAAAATCACATTCAAAAAAACACAAGAAATTTCATCAAATTTTTTTATATTGAAGATTTATGGGATAATGAAATTATCCAAGATGTAGATTTTAAAAAAAAAATTGAAAAAATTCAAGAAATTGGTATTCAAATAAATCAATTAATGACTATATATGACACACTAGAAGGAGATAAATTATTTGAAGAAGAATTAAAAGAATTAAAACAAAAAAATCAAAATATAGAATATAATAATGAAGAAATGGAAAAATTAGATGAAAAACTTGATGAAATAGAGAATCAAAAAAATGAAGAAGAAGAAAATGATGATGAAGGTAATAATTCTAATAATGATAATGATAATGATAATGATAATGATGATGATGATGATAATGATGATGATGATGATGATGATTAAATGTTTTAAATATTTTTAAATTATTATTAATATATTTTAGATTTTAAACATTTTAAAATTAATTTTAAAAAATGAACATATTCTAATTTCTTTTATGTCCAACCAGTTAAAATCAATTGAATTTAGATTAAAAGTATTGAATATTAATGCTCAAAATATTTGATTGTAAAGCAAATTCATGAATAATCAATTTATTTCATATTATTGTTCATGCTTTCAAAGATAATTTTTATATAATTTATCTAATTCTTTTATTAACAATAAATTTTAATTTAAAAAGAAGTTAATTAGTTTTAATAATGCTTATTAAATTTTTGGAAAAAATAAAAATTGCTTTAATAAAAATCACTCATATATCTTCCAGGCATAAAACATCCAATAGATAGTACATTATAATAATTTTGAGAATAACATATACTTCCTGATTTTAATTTAGTAAAATTTTCCTTAAAAAAATTTTCTGCTTTTAAATTAAGTTTATTCATTATTTTTGATAAGAAATGATTTTTATCTTTAATTATTTTTCTTATTTCATCTATTGTAATATTCTCATTAAATTTTTTAGTAAAAATTTCATTATTATTAATATTCCAATTATCATTATTAAAAATAAATATTGCTTTACTAATATTAACTAAATTATAATTATTTGTTGAAAAATTAAAAGCCCATTCTTCAAATGCTTTTCCACATTCAAAATAATTATTTGTTTTAAACAAATTTTCTTCAGGAGTATATTTTGGAATTGAAGAATTTGTACGATTTAATAATCTACTTATTGTATTCAAATTTAA
>JAEEGK010027004.1_pt1 | contig 11637 bp, 10 predicted proteins | sample 8958771 | NCBI WGS metagenome assembly JAEEGK01 (sample SAMN16246547, study PRJNA631951) | gut metagenome | biome: gut microbiome; feature: rumen; material: SC-attached | host: Bos | place: Iran: Karaj | collected 2018-10 | reverse complement strand
CCCAATCCCCAATCCCCAATCCCCAATCCCCAATCCCCAAAATATTCATCAAAAACAATAATATTTGAATAAAAAAATAAATTATTTAATTCCATTTTTATTTTTAAGTAAATATAATAAATTTTGTATTAAATGCCAGGAATTGGTAATACAACTTTTGAATTAAATAATAAAAAATATTTTTTCAAAATTGGTGAAAATAATTTAATTGATATAAAAAATAAGAGATATGAACCAAATATTGAATATACTATATATGAAATTATAAGAAATGAGAGAAATCAAACATTAAAAAAATATTTTGAATTAATTAAAAATGAAAAATTATTTAATGAAGAGGTAGAAATATTATTAAAAAGAATAAATGAACAAATTCAAGATATAAATAGCAATGATAATGATATATTTTATGAAATTGTTGAACAAAAATTTAATAAAAATTCTCTACTTGAATATATCTATAATAATATAAAATATGATAAAAATTACAATCCAAAAGATATTTTCAATGCTTTTCAAAAAATAAAAGATGAAGACAATAATTCAAATGATCAATTAAAAGAAGCTTATTTAATAAAATTATATTGTTTTAATTTTATATGTTTTAATTATAGAGAAAATGAACTAAAAAAAGATAAAGAATTTAAAAAAGATGAATATATTAATAATATAAAATCAAAATTAAAAGATAAAGAATCAAAATTACCAGAAAGTTTTTCATTATTTTATTTAGAAAATGGTATAGGATTAAATAATGAAAATTTATTTAATCAAATAGCAAATCTAAAAAAAAATGAAATAATATTTCAAAAAGTACTACAACAAATAATGAAACAAATTCAAACTGCATTATTTCTTTTTCATCATTTATCAAAAGAATTTTTTTTATATCATAATGATTTAAAATTAGGAAATATTATGTTAATGAATTATGATTATAATAATGAAGATAATATTAATATAATATATGAAAAAATAACAAAAGCAACATTTAAAATAATGGATTTTGATTTAACAAGAAAAAGTGATACTATAACATTTTATAAATTTAATGACCCAAATAAAGAAGAAATGTTTGAAATTGGAGAAATTTTATGGGTACTTATTACACATCAAACTTTAAATAAAATTGAAAAAAATAAAATGATACAATATCCTTTAATAAATAAAAGTGAAAAATTATGTGAAAATATTTTTACTTTTTTACATAAATCACTTCAAATTAATGAAAATTATAGAATGGATTGTGATTCTGGTTTTTTACATCCATTTATTATTAATGATGATAGTCAATTTAATAATATTTTAGATTTTGAAGGAATACCAGATATATTTAAAACAAAAGAAGGATTTTATTTACCTATAAATTACCCTTTTTTTAGTTTTGAATCAGGTGAATATAAAGAAACAGAACTTTTTGAAGTTGAATTTTAAATAATTTATTTTATCAATTATAATTAATATAAATTTAATTTAAATATTTATTTCATATGGAAAAAAATAATTCAAATGATGAAGAGAAAGAAGAAGATATTGAAAAAATTATTAAAATATTAAAAGAAAAAAATGTACAAAAAAATATTTTAGATATTATTTCAAAAATATTATATGATAATTCATTTTTAATTCATTTAATATATACTAAACAGACTGAATTAAATCCTTTTTTGGAAGATATTTCTTTTTCTATTTTATTAATGAAAGATAAAATTCCATATATTAAGTGTTTAACCAATTTTACATTTCCTACTTTATATGATAATAGAAATTTATTTAATAATATTATTAATAATGCATATAATGTAAATGTTAACAAAGTTTTAGATATTTCTCAAAAAATAATTTATAATATTCCTATTTTTTTAAAACAAATTTATGAAGATATTTCAATTAGAGTTTTAGTTTATTATGGAATATATAATTTACAAAATGAATATAATATTAATGATTTTATAGAAAATAATTCTTTAAAATTTTTTCGTGTTAAGATAATTAATAATAAATCTTCAAAAAAAAACTATTTAATTATTACAGATATTTATATTTTATTATTTGAACCTAAAGAAAAAGAAGAATCAAAAGGTATTTTAATAAATAAAATTGACATAAATTATGATTTAATTAAATTTGATAAAACAAATTATTATAAAAAATACAATCAAAATAGTATTATTTTAGAATTTAAATCATTTGAAATTGAAATAATTCTCTTAAATAATATTTCTAATGAATCATTTATTAAAATTATAGAAACTAAAAAGAAATTTTTATCTGAAAGATTTGAAGTTTTTGTTCGTTATCCAGCATTTACTCAAAATATACAATCTTTTGATATTAATGGTAAACAGGAAAGAATTAAAAGAATAAATTCTGATAATATGAAAAATATTTTATCAATAATAAATTATAAAGAAAAACTTTATGAATATAGAAAAAGGAATAACAAAATAAATAAAGATTCTATAAATAATTTAATAAAAGAATTAATAATATATTATGAAAGAATAATAGAAATATTAAGTGCTAAAGGAAAAGAATTTACATCATATCTTTCAAAAATGAAAAAATTAATGATAGAAGAATATTAAAAACATAATATTTAATTAACTATATTAAAAAAAATAAGTAAAAAAATAAAAATTAAAAAATATAAAAAAATAATTATATAAAAAAATCATGAATATGAATTATGGTCAAGGAAGTAATCAATATAATATGAATTTGAATCCTCAAAATAATTTCATGAATAATCAAAATTTTATGATGAATCAAGGAATGGGAAATCAAATGAATGTTAATCCAAATACTTTTGTATTTGCTAAAATTGGTCATGTTGAAATTGTAAATGAAGATTTAATGACATTTAAAAATAATATTAAATCAACTGAATGGACACAAAATTCAACATATAAAAATGCAAAAAATATTCAAATAACAACAACATGTGGAAATTCAAGAAATGATAATAATCAAAGATTAAATATTCAAAATAATTTTAATAATTATTTATTATCATTTCCTTCTTATTTGACTGATTTTGCAAATTATGAAAATGAAATAAATCAAAGATTTTCAAAATTAGATACAGAAGATCAAAATAAAAATAGAGAATTTATATCACAAAATTTATCAAATACAAGTACTGAAATTGATTTTCAAACATTATTATCAAAAATAAGTGAAAATAGAAGTTATATTTTAAGTAAAAAGCAAGATTTATATAAAAAAGTAGAAAAAATTTTACCATTATTAAATCAATCAAATCAAAATAATCAATTTCAAAATCAACCTCAAATGAATCAACCAATGCAACCTCAAATGAATCAACAAATGAATCAACCAATGCAACCTCAAATGAATCAACCAATGAATCAACCAATGCAACCTCAACCTTATTATTTACAACAACCTCAACAACCTCCTAATATATATGGAAATAATAGTATTTATGGACAACCTAATTCTATTTATAATAATAATAGTGCTGCACCTTCTCCTTATATGCCTGCTAATTTTTATCAAAAATATTAATTTGTTAGTTTTATTTTTAAATTTTATTTTTAAAAAGTAATAGCATTAAATATTATTAAAATTTTAATTTATGAAAATTGATTTATTCTAATATTTAAATTTTTAATGAAAGATAACGAAAAAAGAATAAGAGATATTATTCATAATTATACTTCTATTAAAAAAATATTTGAACCTTATATTCATAATGATTTAACAATTAAAAATAAAAATAACAAATTATCAAGAAATTATTCTTATGAAAAAGAAAATGAATTGAATAAAACTAATATTAGTTATAGTACAATTCATAATTTAAATAAAGGATCATTTATTTCTCAACAAAATATTATGAATGGAAGATGTAATAGTAAAGAAAAACCAAAAATTCAATTTTGTCATTGTGTTCAAAAATCAAAAATTAATTTAAAATTAGGAAAAATAAAATCTTTAAATTTAAAAACAAAACTAAGACAAAAAAATAATATTTTAACTGAAAAAAATGATGATGAATTTAATTCATCAATGAATTTAAATTTGAGTTTTAATTCAAATTTTAAATCAAAAAACAATTTTATTGAAAATAAACATATAAATAATAATAATTCAATAGAATATATAATTACTCATATAAATTATCAAATAATATCTGTTAAAAAAAATGATACAAATGATTCATTAAAAAATGATATAATAATTTTAATGAAACAATTAAAAGAAAAAGAAGAACAAGTTTCTACAATGAATGATCATATAAAATTATTAAATGAGGAATTAAAAAGAATAAAAAATCAAAATATTAAATTATATAATTATATTCAAATACTTGAAAAAGAAGGTAAAAAAATAAATAACACTATATTTAATAATACTTCAAGTTTTTCTGATGAAAATAATTCAACTTATGGAACTAATTTTAATAATAATTTAAATAATAATTATCCATTTAATATCTCAACTAATTTTCAAATTTCACATCAATTTTCTATTTCATTAAATATTTATAAACCAAAATATTTACAATCAATTAAAATGTATTCTCCAAAAAAAATTATTTTAAATCAAAATTTAAAAAATAAAGGTGATTTTGATAATAATTTAATTTTTAAACCTTTTGATAATACAAGATTTTTAAAATTTGATTTTATTCATAATAATTTTCAATTAATTTCTTTTGCTGATTATAGTAATTATACAATAAATTTTAATAAAGAAAATTATTCATATTTAAATTTAAATGGAAGTGTATTTATAGTAACAGGGAAAAATAATGATATGTTTTATTTTTTTAATTATAAAAAAAGATGTATAAACAGATTAAGTAATTTAAAATATAATCATCAAAATTGTAGTTTAATAAAATATGATAATAAATTATTATGTTTAAGTGGAAATTTTACAAAGAAAGTAGAATCATATGATTTAAAATCAAATAAATGGGATGATTCAATTATTAAAGAAATGAATCAAGAAAGATCAAAAAGTTGTTATTTATTAATTAATAATTATATAATTTATGCATTTTATGGATATAATTATATAAAAAGTAAATTTATTAACAATATTGAATATTATGATGTTAAAAGTAATTTATGGAAAGAAATTTTAATTAACAACAATATAAATGGAATTATTGAACATACATGTTATATTGATTGTAATAATGATATTATTATATTAGGTGGAATTACTGAAAATGGTATTAATAAAAATTATTATAAAGTAAATTTAAGAAATCAAAAAATAGCAAATGTTGGATATGAAAAAGTTAATAATGAAACTTTACTTTTTAATACTCATGTAATTATGATAAGAAATGATTATGATTATGAAAATTTTCTATTATGTTTTGATAAAAATAATAATGTTCATCGATTTTCTCCAAATGAAATTATTGATCAAATTATATTATATAACTAATTTTTTTAATTTATAAATCTTTGTAAATTAGATTTAATTTATTTTTACAAAAAACATTAAAAAAAAATAAAATCTCTACATTAAAAATAAATATTTTTTTAGATAAATAAAATAAATTTATTTAATAATTTAATAAACATAATTAAAATTCTACATTTGTTTCTTCATCTTCACTCATAGAATATTTATTAAGACCTAAAGTAGGACGATAAATTGGTAAATAAAAAAATTTTTCATCTTGAGAAACCATATCTTTAGGAAGATCTTTAAAATTAATAGGTTGATTAAAATTTTTTTCTTTAATAATAAATTCATGTTCTAAAGCATCATCACAAGTAATTCTATATCTTCTATCATTTTGAAGACAACTATGTAAGAATTTAACAGTAGGTAAACATAATTTTTCACTTTCTTTAATAATACAATTTTTTTTTAAATACATTTTCTTATAATCAAAATTTTTTTTATCATCTAAATAATGCATTTCCCCAGTTAAAAGTTCCCATAAAATTTCTCCTACTTCATATATTTCTTCTTTATCAGGATCATCATATGGAAAAATATTATTTTTATACATTCTATTTCTATATTCTTCTTGTATTTCAAAATATTTAATTTGTCTTGTTAAGTCTAAATCTACTAATTTATATGTTGCATTCATATATTTATTTATAAATTGTTCTTCAGTGTTTATTTCTTCATTATCGTTTTTTTCATTAAAACATATTAAAATATTATCTGGTTTTAAATCATTATGATATAAACATTGTTCTTTTGAAAGATGATGGATTAAATATAATCCAATTAATATTTGTTTCATAATTTTTTGAATTAATAATTGTGATTTTGATTTATCTTTAATTTTTAATTGTATTAATTTAATTAACTCTCTTAATGATTGCCCTTTTTCTAAATAAATAATTTTATACTTATTTTTTAAAAGTGTTTTATATTCCTCATTAGATAAATTTTTTTCATTTCCTTTTTCTGTTAAATTGATTTTATTTTGAGATATTAATAGATCAATTAATTCATCATTTTGAATATAATTAAAAGTAATAAAGTTAAAACACCATAATTTAGTATAATATGCTTTCAAAAGTTGTTCATCATATTTTTTTTCCCCCTCAATTTCCTTATTAACTCTATCTAATGAGCTTTTAATTTCTTCTATTGAATATTCCTTTTCTATATTAATATTTTCATAAATTTCTTTCCATAAATTATTATCTTTTTGTTTTAATATTCTATAAAATAAATCTTGCTCACTATTAATATCTGCTCTTAATTTCAAATATTCTTCCTTTAATCCTTCATTTTTATTTTCATATTTAAGTATATGCAAATCAAGAATTTTTGATAAAACATTATTTCTTTCATCACTTATTTTCTTATAATTAGTGTCTTCTTCATTTGTTCTTTCAATTATTTTATAAAAAATTTCATCTGGATATTGATTTTCACTTTTATTAGGATAATTTTCAGGGAATTTTAATATTCCATTTGCTATATTTGGCATTTTAAACTATTTTAGATAATAAAATATAATATATATTCATAAAAGATAAATAATTTATTTAATTTATCTTTTTTTTTAATGGTTTTAAAAAATAAAAAAAAACCTCATAAAGAAAAAGTTAAGAGAAAAAGAGGTAAAAAATATATTGTAATACCTAAACAAAATAAAATAATTAAAAAAACAAATCCATTTGAAGAAATTTCAAAAAAAAAATTTATTAAATCAAACACAAATCAATATAATGAATTAATAAATGATTATAGAAATAAAAATAATGTAAATTTATTTAAAGATAATAGAATAGGAGAAGGTTCAAAAAATTTATCAGAAGATGATAAAATGAAATTAAGATATAATGTTCAACAAAGGTTAAAAAAAAGTAATAAAAAAGCTAAATTTTTATTTGAAGATGAGAAATATACAAATGAAGAAGATTTAATTTTTACACATAAAGGAAAAAAAATTAATGATAATGATAAATTAGATATTGAAAATAGTGACAATGATAATGAAGAATATTATAAACAATTAAATGATTTTATTGTAAAATTAGATGAAAGACCAAAATTAACTAAAAAAGAAAGATTAAATGAAATAATAAATCAGAGTAAAAAATTAAAAGAAGATAAACAAAAGAAAAAAGAAGAAAATTTAAATAAAATTGAAATGTTAGATGAAAACTTTTCTGATATTGTTACTTTACTTAAAAAAAGACAAAGAACTTATAATAAATTTAATGATGATTATGATAGAATGACAAATAATTTTATTTATTTAGATAAAACACATCCAACTGAAAGAATAAAAACTGAAGAAGAATTAGAAATTGAAAAACAAAATAGATTAAAAAAATTAGAAATTCAAAGAATGAAAGAAGAAGAAGATGAAGAAGAAAATGAAAAAAAAAATAAATTTAATAAATATGATAATAATGATAATGTAGATATTAATAGTAGACAATTAACAAAAAAAGAAAGAATTGAAAAATTAATTCAAGAAAGATTAGAAAAGAGTAAATTGATACAAGATAAATTAAAAAAAGGGAATAAAAAAATAATTGGTGAAAAAGAAGAAGATGAAGAAGAAGAAGATGAGGATAATTTAGATGATTTAGAAAATGAAGAAGAAGAAGAAGATGAAGAAAAAGAATATAATAAAGATGAAGATAATGAAGAAGAAGATGAAGAAAAAGAAGAAGATGAAGAAAAAGAAGATAATTTAGATGAATTAAAAAATGAAGAAGAAGAAGATGAAGAAAATTAAATAAAAATCACTTTTTTAATTATATTTTTTATATTTAATTTTTCTTATTGTTGAATTTATATAGTTTACTATTTTTTTAATGATTTGGAGATAATTTATATAAAAAAAAAAAATTAAAAAAAACCAAATTTAAATTCAACTATCCTGTCCTAATTTATTACAAGAACCTTCTAACAAAGAAAGTAATGTTTCTTCAGTAGATTCTTTATCTTTTCTCTCTCTTTCAATTTCAGTTTTAGTTTTAGTAATCATAATTATTTACATTTATAAAATAGCTTCTTAAGTTTCTTACTTTGTTTTTTTATCATTTTGAATCACTTCTTGAACTTTTTGAATCTCATCTCTAATTCTTTTTGCAATAATATCATCATCTTCTTCTCTTTTTTCTTGTTCAGAAGTAACCATATCATTTAATTTTGAAACATCATTTTCTAAATAACTTTTTAAATTTTCTATACATTCATTTCTATTCTTTTATTCTTTTGAAACTTCATTTTTTAATGCATTAAATTTATCATTTATTATTGTTAATAATTTATTTCCTATTTCTTGTCTTATTTGAATTTGTTGATTAAATCTTTATTTATTTTTTTATTCTAATAATTTAATATAATGATTTTTTGATTCAAGTAATGATTAATTTTTTTGATTTTCATCATTTATTTATTTTCCTATCATGTTTATTTTATTATAAAATTTTTTTGATATTATTAAATTTTATATTTTCTTTTATTATGTTAAATTTTTTTGATGTTTGTTCCATTATTTCTTCTAATGTTTCATTTAACTCTGATATATGTGATTGTAATATTTGGAATTTAGTATTTTTTAGTAATATATTTGATGAGTTTAATCTTTCTGATAAACAATTTAATTTATCATTTGATTTATTCTACTTTGATTTGATTTATATAAATTTGTATATGATGACATTTTTTTTTATGAAAATAAATTTTAATAAAAAAAATTAATAAATATAATTTTTTTTAGTAATAATTTAAATCAAATAATTAATTTTAATTTTATTTTTATTTTTGATTATTTGTTTTTTTAAGAAATTCAACTTGTTCTTTTAATTGTTCAATATCATAACTTTTTAATTTAGCTTTATATTCATCTACAGTATTAGTTAATTCTTTAAGTTTATATTTTTTATTACTAGTTTCTAAAATATTTTTTTGAATTTCATCGTATCCTCCTCCTAATTGAATAAAAGCTTTATAAACTTCATTAATTTTTTTATTTTTTTTAGCATCATTAAATAAAGTTTCTTCAAGTTCATTATGAACTCTTTTAATTATTGAATTTAATCTATCAATTTTTTTATCAGCTTCTTTTAAATCATTTAAATATTGAGTTATATTTCTTCTTTCATTCTCAATTTTTTTAGTTAATTCAGCAATTCTATTAATAAAAATATTTCTATTAACTCTAATAGGAATTTTTTGATATTCTTCATTTAAAAATTTAGCAAGTTCTTCTTTCATTGAAATTTTAATAGTAATTTCTTCAATTTCTTTTTTTAAAATACCAATTTGATCATATTTATATGAATATTCTTTTCTTTTTGTATCAATTGCAGTTTTTAATTCTTGAATTCTCCCTTTTGCTTCTTTACTATATTCTTCCCAATTATTAATCATTTCTTCATATTTTTTTTCTAATTTTTCTACTTCTTGTATTACTTCATTTTCAACCATTTCATTTTGTTGTAATTTTTTCATTTGTTCAAATGCAGTCATTTGTTCTTCTATTTCTTTTAATAAATCATTATTTTCTTGTTTTAAATTTTCTAATTGTTCTAACATTAAATTTTTTTTTATTATATTATCTTCGTGATTTTGTTTCAATTTTTCTATTTGATTTGTTATATTTAAAACTTCGTTATTTAATTCATTTATTTCTTCATTTTTTTTCTTTTTTTCTTCTTCAAATGTATTTATTATATTATCAAGTTTTGATTTATATAAATTTGCTTTTTCTTCTTCTGTTTGATTATCATTATTTTCTGTTGTTGAATTTTCATCATTATTTGTTTTTGTTGATTGAGTTATAAATGGAATTATATTACCAAAAATTTCTTTATTTTTTTTCCTAATTATTTTAACATTATTAATAAAGTTATTTTCTTTATAATTATGATATAAAAAATTAATTGCTTTATTTCTAGATTCCATTGAATCAAGTAATTCTTGATTAATACTTTTTTCATTTCCTTTAAATTTATTTTTATTTTTTAATTTTTCAATTAAATAATTATGTTTTTGTTCACCTCCAGCAGAATATTTTAATAATTCATTATCTTGCTCTTGAATAATTAATAAATTATTAGCAGCATCAACTTGCATAGAAGTATTCTTTCCCATATCATTAAATCCATCAATAATTTTATTTTCTTTATTAACTTTATTTAAACTTTTCATTTTAGAATTATCAATTTTTAAAATATATTCATCAAATTTATTATCTTTATTACTATAAACATTATTATTTAATTCAGGAATAATCCAAATATCTTTATACCATTCATTTAAAATTTTACTAATTTTAATTTTACTCATATTCTTTTCAGTAATTCCTTGAATATTTTCACCTTCACCAACATCATTACTAGTAATAATTTCTAAAGTAAATTCAATAATTCTTTGTTTATCTCTTTGTGAAGGATGTAATATTGAATTCATACCTAAATCTCCTCTATAACCTAAACTCTTAATAAATTCTGCTATTTTTTGAGCTTCTTGATATTTTCTTGTCATATCAATTGAAGGATTTTCTGGGAAAGATACATCCATTCCTTTTATTTGAATTATTTTATTTATTATTCTATGAATTATTATTCTGAAATCATTATCTTGAATTTCAGATATTGAATTTATTTTTTGATTTGGATCTACTGGTTCTGGGAGACATCCTAATTGATTTAATGTTAAGATTAATAAATCAGAATCATCCATTTTTTAATTTTTATATATATATATTTTTTTTTTGAATTATTAATTTGAATTTATTAATAGAGGGAATAAAATATATTAACAACTTTAATTCAATATATAATCATATGTATATTTTGTTTAATTTATATTATAATTCAAATTAAAATATAAATATTTTTTTTAATTATGAATACCCATTTTTTATTAATTTACAGTGAGAAAAATTTGATTATTTTGATTATGAATTAAAAATGGGAAATGAATTTACTTTTAAACTGATATTGATAGTCATAATAAAGATTTTAAAAAATTATATTAAAAAAAATAATAAGATAAATCTAATAAATAAGGAAAACAACTTTATAGACAAAAAACTCTGAAGAAAAATTAAATAAAGATTAAAGAAATATGATTTGAAAATTATTAATCATGTACTTAATAGAATAATATATGGAAGATTTAAAAAATTAAATACATTAACAGGATAAA
>JAEEGK010027003.1_pt1 | contig 11637 bp, 15 predicted proteins | sample 8958771 | NCBI WGS metagenome assembly JAEEGK01 (sample SAMN16246547, study PRJNA631951) | gut metagenome | biome: gut microbiome; feature: rumen; material: SC-attached | host: Bos | place: Iran: Karaj | collected 2018-10 | reverse complement strand
AAAAAAAGGCGTGTTCTACCAGATGGCAGGGTATCAGGCACGGCTTATCGACGACGTGACGGGAACCATGCCGCCGTATGACAAGCATATCGTGTACGGTCCGAAGGAACCTTTCAAAGTCGTGAAGGAAATGAAAGAGGCCTGCGGAGTCTACGGCGCGGTCATCGCCGACGTGAACGATCTGAAGCGGGCGGCCATCATCGGCTGGACTGATGGGGTGGATCCGGACAAGGTATCCAAAATCCTGATCGACAACCCCTTTGGCAACGCCAGCCAGAAAACGCCGATCTGTATCATCAAAAATTACCGCAGGGCGTAAGGGGGACAGAACATGATAGTATTAGGCATTATTCTGGTACTGATTGTACTGGTGATCCTGTTTACGCTGCAGCTGATTTCCAAGCATGCCGCGGCCGATAAACTGCTGGTGTTTTATAAAGAAAAACGCACGCAGGCGGAGCTGGTTTCCAAATCCGAAGATAAAATCGAGTTCAGCGTAGATGTGCCGTATGATAACAAAAGCCGCGATGAAGGAATCTTCCTGGATGCCTTTGTGCGCATCTACCTGCCGGATGAGCAGTACAACGGTGCGCTGATGCGGGGCAGGGTGAACCACCCGGCCGCGCCCCGTACCGACGATTACTTTGAGGCGCGCCTGGTGCCTCCGGGAGAGAAGGGGCACCTGACAGTGACCTTTGAGGTGACGCCGCGCAACGGCAAAAAGACTGCCGAAGAAGCGCTGCTGGGGATACCGGATGTGGAATTCGCTCTGTACGTGGAGCGCCGGGGGCGGATGGAACTGTTCCATAACAAAGAGAACATCTTATTGACGAGAGAAGAATTAGAAAAACTTCTGAAATAACGCACATGCAGGAGGAACGCATGGGAACACTGGTGATTGCCACTTCCAATCTGGGGAAGCTGGATGAATTTAAAGAAATGTTTAAAGAGCTGCCTGTTGAGCTGAAATGTCTGGCGGATTATCCGCCGCTGCCGCCGCCTAACGAAAACGGCAGGACTTTTGCGGCGAATGCCAAAATCAAGGCAACTTACTATGCGAAGAATTTAAAAGAATTCTGTCTCGCAGACGACAGCGGTCTGGAAGTAAAAGCACTGGACGGCGCCCCCGGCGTGCGCAGCGCGCGCTTTGCCGGTGACGAAGCTACAGACAAAGAGAACAATGATCTGCTTTTGCAGCAGATGAAATTCCAGATCACCCGTACCTGCAGGTTCCGCTGCGCACTGGCAGTATCGAATCCCACCGGCCGGATTGTGGCGGAGACGGATGGCAGCTGTGAAGGCATGCTGTTGCACGAACCGCTGGGAGACAACGGCTTCGGTTACGACCCGTTGTTCTGGTCTACGGAACTCCATAAAGGCCTGGGAGAAGCCACGCCGGAAGAGAAAAACGAAATCAGTCACCGGGGCAAGGCTGTGAGCAAACTGATCGCCATGTGGAAGAAGGCGGCCAATAACAGGAACGGCGGCAAACGTCAGGACAAACGTGGAAAAAAGCCGCAACAGGAGCAACAGGCGAACGGCAAGGCTGAACAGCAAATGTAAATCAGGTAATTAACGACAGGATACGATAAAAGGTCTAGTAAAAAGAATATGAAAATAGGAATTATCAGTGATACTCACGGCAGCATGGCTTCCATACGGAAAGTACTGGCTGCGGCACCACCCGTGGAATGCTGGATCCATTGCGGTGATTACGCAATGGATGCCAACGCGATGCACAATATGACGAACCAGCAAGTATATGCGGTTTCAGGCAACTGCGACGTGATGCGTGGCCCTGTAGAGGTCAATCCGGATTGCTTTCTGAATATCGAAGGTTATAAGATCTGGGTCACCCATGGGCATCTCTACATGGGGGAAACGCGGGAAATCAACGAGCTGGCCTGGTGGGGACAGAACCTGGAACAGGATATCGTGATCTTCGGGCACACCCATGTCTCCGTATTTAAACAGGTGAATGGCATCTGGCTGCTGAATCCCGGCAGTCCAGCCCGTCCCAGAGGGAGAAACAGGGGAAGCTTTGCCATTCTAACGTTAAACAGAGGGCAGATGCCGGCAGTAGAGTTTATGGAAGTGTGAGGAAACACTGCTTTGTCAGCGTTGCAGTAACTTGCAGACTGCATCTCAGCATATTGAACGGTATTTAAAAACAATATAAGGAGGGATCACCCACATGAGAGACATCGACGTAAAAGAAGTGACCCGGGCGGTAGCGGAATGCTGCATCGATTCCTGCAACAACCTGCCGGAAGGTGTTTTGAAAAAACTGGAGGCCGCCCGGAAAGAAGAAATTTCTCCGTTAGGCTGCCAGGTCCTGGACACCATTATCGAAAACGCGAAGCTGGCCAACAAGAAACAGGTACCCCTGTGTCAGGATACGGGTCTGACCGTGGTCTACATCGATATCGGACAGGAAGTGCATTTTACCGGCGGAGACCTGTGGGAAGCCATCCATGCCGGCGTAGCCAAAGGTTACACCGAAGGTTACCTGCGTAAATCTTCTGTAGACGATCCCGTTTTCCTGCGCAAAAACACGCAGGACAACACTCCTGCCATTATCCACTGCCGCATTGTTCAGGGGGATAAAGTGCATCTTGTAGTTTTACCGAAAGGCTGTGGCAGCGAAAACATGTCCCAGCTTCGTATGCTGAAACCGGCTGACGGACTGGAAGGCATCATCAGCTTTGTACTGGAAGCAGTCCGGACCGCCGGTCCAAACCCCTGTCCGCCGGTAACGGTTGGCGTAGGCGTGGGCGGCAACGCGGAAAAAGCCACGGAGCTGGCAAAATATGCCCTGGCCCGCAAGATTGGCGAACATAATGCTAACCCCGAATATGCGAAACTGGAAGACGAACTGCTGGCGCTGGTGAACAAGACCGGCGTAGGCCCTGCCGGCTTAGGCGGCAAGACCACGGCGCTGGCGGTGAACGTGGAATACGCTCCTACTCATATCGGCGGCATGCCCTGCGCAGTAATCTTTAACTGTCATGCGGCCCGCCGTTCCGAAGCGACTATTTGAGGAGGAGGTAACATCATGAGTGAGATCAAATACATTACCACGCCGTTGACCGAAGAAACCGTAAAGGATCTGCACGCCGGTGATTTTGTCCGGATCACGGGCCCTATCTATACTGCCCGGGACGCGGCCCACAAGCGTATGTACGAAGCGCTGGGCCGGGGTGAAGCGCTGCCATTCGATGTAAAAGGCAACGTGATTTATTATGTGGGACCTTCGCCTACCAAACCGGGTGAAGTGGTGGGCAGCGCCGGCCCGACCACCAGCGGCCGTATGGACAAATATACGCCTACGATGATTGAACAGGGAATGAAAGGCATGATCGGCAAAGGCTTCCGCAATGACGCGGTGGTAGAAGCCTGCAAAAAACATCATGCAGTTTACTTTGTAGCTATCGGCGGAGCGGCGGCCGTTATCTCCCAGTCCATCCGCAGTGAAGAAATGATCGCCTTTGAAGACCTGGGACCGGAGGCCATACGCTGTTACGAAGTGGTGGATTTTCCTGCCATCGTGGGCATTGACATCGAAGGCAACGACGTGTATAAGCAGGAAATTACCAAATACGCGGATCTTCTGAAATAAAAAATTGCGTATCCGGTGTACCCGGCATCTTCTGTTTTTTGTTTATAATACTGTAGCGCGTATATAATTCACCTGCGCATAAAAACCAACAAAATGAATCTGCCTCTGTCCTGTGTTTTTCGCAATGACAGAGGCTTTCTTTTATGTTACAATATTTGTATGAATATATGCAGGGACCGGAAAAGAAGAACGGCACAGGAAGATTACTTTTTAACGGTTCCGGACAGAACAGTGGGGGTGTGCTGCTTGCATCAGGCAGAAAAATATGTAAAGCGAATCGTAGAACAGATCGTACAGCCTTCCTATATGCAGGAATTTTTAAAGCAGGGAAAGGACAGAAAGGCCATTGAAGACGTGGCGAAAATGCTGAAGCAGTTTACGGAAAACATGTCGCTGCTGCAGCCCATCGCCATTAAGGGATTCATAGTACCTTCCGGCTCCCTGATGCTGTACCAGTACCTGAAAGAAGAACTGGATGCCATGGAAGCCATGCTGAAAGAAGATGTCGCGGACCGGGAAGAGGAAGAGCCCATGACCCCTGAGCAGAAGGAAGAGATGCGGACGCGGGTCGGTGTCGTTCAGCACAGGCAGCTGGAGATTACGGAAACGCTGCTGCCCCAGCACATTGCTGACCAGATCGAACAGCGCACCGATGAAAATGCAGCCCGGGAAGCGTTTCAGCAAAACGGATACCTGCCGCTGTATGTGGATGAAAGGACCATGGGCATCGTATATAACACACTGACCATGCAGTTGTTGCTGGACCGTTTCAACCTGATTTTTGAGGGTGTGTTTGAACCCATGGACCAGGGCACGGTCAATTCCATCATGTCCAACGTGCTTGCGCCGTACTGGAAGCAGCACGGCCAAAGCATTCTGTTCACGCTGGAAGAAGCGGAGAAAGCCGCTGCCAAAGAATAATTTTTACAAAAAGACACACTTTTATAACAGATTTGGTTTATATATATTTACAGATCATCGGGGAAGATGATTATCAGGAAAGCAGGTGACACGTTGCTGAAAACCATAATGACCGCCATAGCTTCGTTCTGGCTCATGCTGGTACCGGCTGTGGTTTCAGGAAATACAATACAGGCACAGCAGCCAGCGGCAGTTGTTCAGTCAGAGGGAAACGCCGCCGGTATGCATGCAGAAACAGTTCAGTCAGAGGGAAACGCCGTCGATACGCAGGCTGCAGATACAGTGCAGCCCGACAGTAAAACTGCTGGTGTACAGGCTGCAGGTGTCGAAGCGGCGGAAGCAGATAAAAATTATCCCGTAACGGAACCTGTGGCAGGCAGGGAGGATGTGGTTGCCTTTACTGATGCCGGGAACGGATTCCGTGTATATATCCCGGCGGAACTGGAACTGTATCCCCTGGGTATCAACCCGGTAGCGGTGCTGCGGGGAGAGAACAAAGAGAAGGGGCTGCGGCTTGCTGTCGATATTTCGGCTATTGACGGAAAAGGCCCGCTGATGCCGTTCCAGGTAGATGCGTTCCGTGAGGATTTCCTGCGTCTTGTAAAAAGCAGTGTGAAAGACAGCGCTAACGGCAAAAAGATACTGACCAGCGGGGAAGTGGAACTGGCAGGACAGAAAGCTGTCCATGTGGTATCCACAAATCTGACTGCAGACGGAAAGCGCAGGCTGCTGCGGGATGAATATGTCTTTGTCACCCAGAACCGGATGTTCGTGGTGATGTATATGATGGACGAGAAACTCTATCCGGAATATCAGGAACGGATCCCGGAATGGATGGAGAGCGTGGAGATTTCCCAGGTATGGAAGAAGATTGGTGTTGAGGGGACGTCCCTTGCAACAGAGGTGCCGGCTTCCTGTATAAGTCTGAAAGATCCTTCGGAAGTCAGCATGACCATGGAAGTTTACGGAAACGAAAGTATCATGGTGGGGCTGGTCTCTTATCCCGCCGGACAGTTTGCGTTCATGCCTCCGGCGCTTGATAACCTGCAGCAGACTGAAAAAGCTGCGGTGCTGGACGGTCTGAAACAAAAACTCGCTGCCGACACGAAAGGCACGGCAGCGGGTTATAAAGGCGAATTCATTACGGTTGCCGGACACAGTTGTGTGAAAGCGACCTATGAAGTCAGCGGCAGTAACAATGAAAGTTACACCTTCGTCAAGGACGGAAAGGTGTATGAACTGGGCTTCGTGTTTAAACCGGAGCATGAAAAAGCAATCCGGCCGGTGATCGTACACGTGCTGGAAAACCTGCAGATATAAGATTCTCCGGAAAATTTTTAAAAGCATAAAGAAAGATGCATAGCGATGCGGAAATGCATCCGGAATCATGTTGAGCTAAAGCAAAGGAGGGCTCTGTTTCAATGAAAAAAGTATTTGCGATTGCGTTAGCGGTTGTCATGATGCTGAGCGTGGTCCTGGGCTGCGGCGGTAAGAAGGCGTCACAGCCTGCACCGTCCCAGACAAAGATCACGGAGAGCCAGAATAAAGAGAAGAGCTACGCCGCTTCGGAAAAAACAAAACAAAAAGACGACAAGCAGCAGAAACAAACTTCTTCCAAAACAAATGACCCGGCTGACAGCACTGCAGCATCCGGGGCCAAAGTAAAAGTTGAAAAAGGAAAAGCCTATACCGATAAGGACCATGTGGCAGCTTATATCCATGTATATAAGACACTGCCTCCCAACTATATTACCAAAGGGCAGGCCGCCAAACTGGGCTGGAAGAACGAAGGAACGCTGGATAAAGTGGCTCCTGGCAAAAGCATCGGCGGGGACCGCTACAACAATTATGAAAAGAAACTGCCGGACAAACAGGGACGGACCTGGAAAGAATGCGACATCGATTACGTAAGGGGGAACCGGAACGCGAAACGCATCTGCTTCTCTAACGACGGACTGATTTATTACTCGGCGTCCCACTACCGTGATTTCGTCAGATTGTACTGATGGCAGCCAAGGAGGTTCAGCATATGGAAATCGTATTGGATGAAAAAAGATTCAAGGGCCGGTCAAGAGCCCATGCCTATTTAAAAGAAAAACTGAATTTACCGGATTACTACGGAAGGAACCTGGACGCGCTGTATGATTGCCTGGGGGAAGTCATGGAAGAAACGGTCATCGTGGTGCCGAAGAGTATCCAAAACAAGGAATATCTGGGCGAATACGGGCAGACGATGCTGCGGGTCTTCCGGGACGCGGCAGAGGAAAACCCGGCACTGACGGTACAGTTTAAAGAGGTTCCCAAAAAATAATCAGAGTGTCAGCAGAAGGAACCGGACGGGATGACAATCCGGGCGCCTTCTGCTGCTATGGAACAATTATGCGTAAAGAACTGGATTATTTCTGGGTAGGCGAAGAATATGGAGGCAGGCAGAGTCTGCTGCCGGATTTTATCATGCGGTTTGCAGGGTGCGCCGCCGTTACGGCCTGCGACAGCCTGATCTATATGACGCTGTATAAAAACAAAAAAAGTCTTTGCCCTTTTTCTACAGACCAGCTGCGGGGCAGGGATTACGTGAACTTTTTCAGGACGGTCAAGCCCTATCTCCGACCCCGTTTCGGGGGCGTCAACAGACTGGAAATCTTTGTAGACGGGTTCAAAAAGTTCCTGAAGGAGCATGGACCGACGCTTCTGGATGTGCTCCCCTGGTCCGGTGACCATACGGAAAAAACCACGATAGATACTATCAGACAGCAGATAGACAGGGGATTCCTGATTCCGTACCTGCTGCTGCATCACCAGAACCCCGCCTTTGAAAACTACGAATGGCACTGGTTCCTGCTTACCGGCTACGAGGAAAAACCGGACGGGCGTTTTATGGTGAAAGCCGTGACCTACGGTTCTTTTGAATGGCTGGATTTTGCCAAACTCTGGAACACGGGTTATGAGCGTAAGGGCGGGCTGGTACTGCTACAGGACAGTGTTTCGTAAAATCAGCATACATACGAATGAATCAGAGTTAACTTGACAGCATAACGCAATTTATACAGTTTTGTACGAAAGAATGGAGGTACGGCTATGAAAAAAATGACAGTAATGATTGCGGCTTTGGCGCTTGCGTTGGGCGTTTCTGTGTGCAGCGCGCAGAATAACTTGGCGGCAGAAACTTCCGGGGTCAACTGCAAGGATGGCGTATGTGAATTTGCTCCCGGAACTGGCGGCGGTGAAAGGACTGCGCTTGCAGCCATTAATCCTTACAACAACGCTGTGCCGGATATTGTAGGAGAGTGGGCCAGGGATGTTAAGCAGCTGGGACCCCACGATGTATTTACGGCCGGCCAGACGGAACCCCTGGCGGGCATAGTATTTTCTGTCAACAACCCCATTAGAAATTTCAAAGTGCTGTCCCTGCACTTTAAGGATTTCAGTAACGGCAAACCGGTCTTTCTGGTGAAGGAGCTGTACACAAAAGAGGTGTTCAGCCCGGACCGCCAGCTGTTGGTGAGATTCTCTTTCATCGGCAGCATTCCCAACAACGGTATCTCCTACACGGATCCCGCCGGCAAGACCCGCTACTATTCCATCAGCGAAAGCGGTATGGACGGTTCCCTGGTATTCAGCGAGTTTTGATAAAACACTGTTCTGTTTGTGTTGATATATCATAGTTCGGTTATTATGGTAAACACAATCCTGACAGTGAGGCAAGCGTTGCCAACAATGAAATACCCCCTGCGAGCCACAGCGTATAAAACTGTATTTCACAGGGGGTATTCTTATGCCGCAGCGTTACTCTTATGCCACAGTTTTGTCAAAGGTTTGACGCAAAAAAAACTTCTTTTCCTGCCATACTTTTTATAATATAGAAAATGAGAATGGGAAACTGGATGAAAATGAAAGTATGAATGGAAAGTGTAACAGACATCGAAAACAGGAATCCGGTTGTTTCAAAAGCGAATCATCATAACAGGAAAAACGGCTTGCTGAAGAGAGTAAAGCGGGAGGTGCGATATGAAAATTAAGAAATGGCTGACGGGAGTGGTACTTTCTCTTTGCCTTCTGATGAATACACTGGCGATGCCCACCGCATCCGCCGGCGTACTGGGGGGCATGGTGGCGGAAAGATTTCCTGCGATTGCTGCCCTGCAGGAAAAACTGGAAGAGAAAGGTGTCCTCCGGGAAGGCATGCAATATCTGGAAAACTGGCAGGAATATGTAGACCTGGGTATCGAAAAACTGCATGAGCTGCGTGATACGTTGAAGGAAAAAGGTATGGCCCTGGCATTGGATCATTTTTCCGGAAAGATTAACGACTATGTAAACGAAAACGCGCCTTTCAAGATTGAAGAAGGATACGAAACAAAAATCGTGCCCGTTGTTACCGTCGGAAGTAAGGGATATATCGGTGCGGCCCAGATCTGCGGCCCGAAAGAACTGCTGGAAAAATGCAAGGCGGCCCTGACGGTAGAGGGGCAGTTGGCATCCGGAGCGGTACGGGTCCAGTACCTGGTGCCGATCGACACGGCCAGACCTACCAGCCTGGATAACGTGCACCGTGTACAGGGCGTAGGCGTCAGCGCACGGCTGGATCTAGGCTTCCCGGGATAAGCTGAGCTAAAAGCTATGGTTAAAGCCTAATGAAAACCCGAAGGCGTGATGGCCCGGATTTTTAGTCCTCATGCCGTTGGAACTGTGGCTGAACATATAACCCAGGCTGATCGAATAGTCTTTTGTGTACTTCCACGTAAGCCGGGGGCCGAGGCGCCACATAAATCCCCAGGGACGGCCCTGGGCGGGAAAGGATTTGTTATAAATCAGGAAAGAGCCGGAAAACTCCAGATCGCCGTAAAGTTTGCCGCTGATCGGGCGTTCCCAGCGTATCATGCCGGCGGGCCCCAGTCCCACCGCGTTACTGTTCCGGCGGATATCATCCTCTGTCGTGTACCCGTGGGCGCAGGTGAAGGTAAGGCCCCGGTGAAAGGTCAGTCCTGCGTGTTTATGGGCTTTCTGGAAAACATGAACATTGTAGTTATCGATGAATCGCCTGGCATAGATACGGTGCATCAGGTATTCCGTCTGGATTTCCACATTACCTGCCTTTGCCTGGCAGACAGTCTGAGGAAAGGCCGTGATCATAAGGAAAGAGAATAAGATTGCTGCCAAACATACAGCTTTAACGGAAAGTTTTTTCATAAGGGCCTCCGGATAAAAACGATACGTTACAATATGATCTTGAGCAAATCTGATTGAACGGATAAATCTTTATACAATTTTATCAGAAATTTGTTTGCTGTGTAAATGATTTTGTTATAAAAACTATTGCAAAAGCCGGTTGCTTTTTTTACAATTATCATAAGCAAAACTAATTAAAAGAAGGCGTTTATGTTTGGAAAATCAATTCTCCCGTACGGAACTGTTATTGGGAAAAGAAAATATGGAAAAACTGGCCGCTTCCCGTGTCTGCATCTTCGGCATCGGGGGCGTGGGAGGCTATGTGGCAGAAGCCCTGACCCGATGCGGCGTCGGTCGTCTGGAACTGGTGGATAACGATGTGGTATGCCTGTCCAACCTGAACCGGCAGATCATTGCCACCCACGAGACACTGGGGCAGTATAAAGTAGATGTGATGAAAGAACGGATCCTGTCTATTAATCCGGATGCGGAAGTGAAAGTTCACAAATGCTTCTATCTGCCTGAAACCCGGGCGCAGTTTGAGTTTGCAAACTATGATTATGTCGTGGATGCCATCGACACGGTTGCCGGGAAAATAGCGCTGGTGCTGCAGGCAGAGGAAAGTGGGACGCCCGTCATCAGCAGTATGGGAGCGGGAAACAAACTGGATCCCGCGGGCTTCCAGGTCGCGGATATCTTTCAGACAACCGTCTGCCCCCTGGCGAAAGTGATGCGCAGGGAACTGAAGAAACGGGGCGTGAAAAAGCTGAAGGTCGTGTATTCAAAAGAACTGCCGGTTGCGGTACAGAACGACGCGGAAAGTCTGCAGTCTTCTTCACGCCGCAGTATTCCGGGCAGCATTGCCTTCGTACCTTCTGTAGCGGGGCTGATCATTGCGGGGGAAGTAGTAAAAGACCTTATAAATCAAAATTAATCCACTATATATAGTGGATTATCTTTTTTTTCAGGCATATCTGTGCTATAATTAACTGTAAAGCAAATATAGGGAGCATGCTGTTCTGCCAATTTATACAGAACCGCTGGCGGCCTGTATCCAAACAACTTTATGACAGATAACGGCGCAAAGAAGAATTGGCTGTTTTTAAAGGAAGGAGACGTTTTATGAAAAAGATACTGGTTATGCTCGCAATGCTGCTGTGCGTTGCTGCATCCTGCTTTGCCGCGGAAGAACGTTCGACGAAAGACATTTTTGCGGACTCTACCATTGCTGATGTGGTAATCACCGGTGACCAGCTGCGGGTGCGGACACATCCCGATCTGGATGGCTATATCATTAAAAAACTTAACAAGGGCACTGTATGCAAATTTATGAATAAAGTGGAAGATAAGAACGGAACGGATTCCTGGATCTACGTCATCATGGAAGACGGTTCGGTAGGCTGGGTGTTTGGCGCTTATGCCCGCATTGAGGGAACGGTTGAATGATTCTTTCAGGAATATAACATGTACAGGAACGGACGATACTGCGACGGAATATGAAGGGAGTTTTTACTATGAAACAGTTAAAAAAATTAGTACTTGCAGGCGCTTTGGGCGTACTGACACTGGCCCTGGCAGGTTGCGGCGGCGGAGATAAAAAAGCGGAGAACGCGAAGCCGGACACATCCAAACCGGTCATCGTAGGCGTGAACCCCGGACCCCATGCAATAATCATGGAAAACGTGAAGAAGATCGCGGAAAAGAAAGGGCTGAAGATCGAGATCAAGGAATTCAGCGATTTCGTGACTCCCAACGCAGCGCTGGCTGCCGGCGAAATCTGGGCTAACAGCTATCAGCATGAGCCTTTCCTGAAAGCTACCATGAAGAAAGAACCGAAATTCAAACTGGCGAAGGCTTTCAATACCGCGCTGTTCCCCATCAACATTTATTCCAAAAAGCTGAAACCCGGCGACAAGATTCCCGACGGC
>JAEEGK010027002.1_pt1 | contig 11637 bp, 12 predicted proteins | sample 8958771 | NCBI WGS metagenome assembly JAEEGK01 (sample SAMN16246547, study PRJNA631951) | gut metagenome | biome: gut microbiome; feature: rumen; material: SC-attached | host: Bos | place: Iran: Karaj | collected 2018-10 | reverse complement strand
GATTGGGCCCAATCCCCAATCCCCAATCCCCAATCCCCAATCCCCAACATTCTAAAATTACTAACATTAATTTTAAATATATTTAAATTTAAATATATTTTTAATAAATAAAATATAATTAATTTTTAAATAAAAAAATATAATAAATTTAAATATATTTTAATAAAAATATATTAATAATATAATGAATGAACTAGCCGAAATTTATATATCTAATATTCAAAATTATTCATATAATTTAGAAAATAAAATTACTCAATTAGAAATATGTTCAATCTCTCAATTTAATAGTATAATGACTGAAGTTCAAAAATTGTTAAAAGATATTGAATCAAATTTAAAAAATTTACAAATAGAAATCACAGTAAATTCAAATGATTTTAATAATAATTCAAAATATAATACAAATTTAAAAGAATTTAATCTCAAATTGATAAAGTACAAAGCTAAAATAAATAAATTAAAAGATAAAAATAAAAAAAATTTAGAATTAGAAGTTAATCTTTCTAAAATTAATAGTGATTACACAAAAATTAATAACGAGGAAATTGCATATAATTCTTTTAATAAATTACAAAAAGCAACAAGAACATCTTTGGAAATGGAAAATATGACTGGTAATATATTAGGTGATCTTAATATTCAAAGTGATAAAATGAAAAATGTTACTGTTAAATTAGGGGATATGAATGAAGATTTAAATAAATCTTCTTCATTATTAAATGGAATGCTTAAAAGAACAAAAAAGAATAAAATGAAAATATTATTTTTTGCAATTTTTTTATTTATATTATTTTTATTAATATTGACATGGAAATTATTTATTAAAGGAAATTTTAATAATAAAACTCCAAATAATAATAATAATAATAACATTAATACAACATCAATAAATGAAACAATAAAAATATAGAAAATTTATATTTAATATTATAAATATATTAAAAGCATTATTATTTTTATATTTATATTTTAATTTATCTAAATATAAATATTTATTAATATAAATATAATAATATAATGGAAATTCCTGAAAGAATTAAAACAACTGATGACTTTCGTTTTATATCAGAAAAAGATATAAAAATTTCAAAAAATTTTTTTGCTCGTGGATTAAATGAAGTTAGATTAGATGCAATGGATTTAATTGAAGATGATGTTATTATTCGTGGAGATTTAGGGAAAATTTTAATTGGGCCTGGAACAATATTAGATAAAGGAGTTGTATTACATCCATGTTTAAATTCATCAACACCTCCATTTGAATATAAAAATTTATCTATAGGTTCTCATTGTTATATAGGAAAACAAACAATAGTTGCAAGTAGAAGTATAGGAAATTCAGTTCATATTGGAAATAATTGTATATTAAGTGATAGAACTGAAATTGGAAGTAATATAAAAATATTAGATAATACTTATATTCCACCTGATACAAGAGTTCCTGATAATTGTGTATTTGGAGGTAAACCTGGAAAATATTTAGGTGAAATTCCAGATGGTTTTGAAAAGGTTCAAGAAGAATTTTGTAATCAATATTTTAATAGTTTAATAATTAATAAAAAAGAATAATTTTATTTTTATTATTATTTGCTTTATTTAAATTCAAGGTTAAAATTAATTATTTATTATAAAGTTGTTAATTCTTTAATAGATAAAAAAGTTATTGAAGTTCCTTGAGTTATTGCTAATAAAAATATGTCTTGTTCATCTTCATATAATGAAGAATTGTTTGATGAAAAAAAATTTAAAATTGTTTGAGAATTTTTTAAAAGTAAATTAATTAAATTATAATTTATTAAATCTGAAGAAAAATTGTATATTATATTTGAAATTTTATTTGAATTATATTCATTTTTATTATTATATATTAATAGGTAATTTTCTAAATATGTAATATTCTTTAAATCGTCTTTATAAAACTCTAAACATTTTATAATTTTTCCATTTCTTTTTAAATAGCAATATAAATTTAATAAATTTATATTATTACAAGTAATATCATTTATATCAAAGTTTTTAATATTTATTAAACCAATTTGATTTAAATAAAAGATTTCTTTTAAACATACATATAATTTTTTATTTTTAATAATTCCAAAATCAAAAAATTTTTGTTTATCATAATTATCAATATAATATTCATTATTATCATCTTTAATACAGATATATTTTGTGTTGATTAAGGAATTATTTAAATGAATATTATTTTCATTATAGAAATTTTGTAATTGACTATAATAATCTTTTATATTTTGCTTATCATGTTCTGTTAAAATATTTTTTTTTTTTGGAATATTTGGAAGTTTTTGAGATTTTTTATCTTGATTATTTTTATTCATAAAAATTAATTTAATAAAAATTAATAGAGTGGATTAAAAAAATAATTAAATATTATTAAATATACTTATATAATTATATATTATTCATTTTATTTATCACATTATTTAATTTTGAACTTGAATCTTTAACTTCTTGAACTAATTTTTCAACATCTTTATTAATTTCTATATTTTTTTCATTAACTCTTTTATTTTCAATTAAATTATTATCAATATTATTCATTATATTTTTATCATTTTCATAATGTTCATTGATATTTTTATTATCATTTTTACTTTCTTTTTTTAACATATTATTTAATTGTATTAAATGTTTTTTTGTATTACTTATATCATTTTTATTATTATTTTCTTTAATATTATATTTTTTATTATTATTTGTTGAATTAGTTGTTTTATTTAATATATAATAATTTAATGAATTTTGTTGTGCTTTTTTAAAAGGTGTATAAGTAAAAGTATTAGGAAAATTAAAATTATTAAAATTGTTATTAAAATTATTTAAATTGTTTATTTTGTTATTTAAAAGATTATGAATTTTTTCATTTTGAATTGAAGAATATATTTCATTAAAAAAATCATTTTTATTATTGTTTTCTAGTTTATTAACATTATTTTCATTATTATTATTTTCAAAAATTATATTTCTTTTTTTATTGATAGGATATACTAAAGAAGTATTATTATTTTTTTTATTAATAGAAATATCATTTTTTATTTTATTTATTAAATTATTATCATTTTTATTATTATTTATATCATTTGAAAAATAAAAATCATTTTTAGGAAAAATAATTGAATTATTTTTAATATCTGAAAATTTTAATCTATTTTTTTCATTTTTTGAATTATTGTTTTTAGATTCATCTAAATTTTTATTTATTGTTTTATTATTATTGTTATTAATCAATATTTTTCTATTTTTATCAGAATGTAAATCTTCAGATAAAAATTCTATATTTTTTAAATTTATTTTAACAGCAAATGTTGGATTTTTATTATTATCATTTTCAATATTATTTAATTTATTTTCTTTTTCATTCTTCTCATTATTATTATTTATTTTTATTTCTTTTGTATTATTATCTATTTCATTTTCTAATACTTCTTTATCAATTTCATGAAAAACCATTTTTTTTTCATTTTTATCATCTTTTTTATTATTTTGATATTTTTTTTCAACAAATTCTTTAGCAGAAATTTTTTGTGACATAAATATTATAAAACAAATAATTATAAAATTTTATTTATATTAATATTAAAATATTAAATTCAATTTATATTATATTTATATTTATGAAAAAAACTAATATATTATTTTTTTATTTATTATTTTTTTTATAAAAAACTCTACACTTAATTACTTGTGATATATATCTTAAACTTTTTTCATATTTAATAGCAATATCTTCATTATCTGTTTCAATTAAATAATTTAATTCTCCTTCATTACTATTCGAAAAAATATTTATTTCAATAATTTTTTTATCATTACTATTTATTCTTACATTTTCAATATTAATTAAATCAAAAAAACCTATTTGATTATAATATTTACAATCCATCCATTTAAATATATAACTTTCCATTCCATAATTAAATGAAATACTTGTAGGCATTGTATAAAAAAGATATAAAGGTTTATGATCATTTGTTATTATCATTTTCATTAAACGTGGAATTGTTAAGAAAGTTAAATATGAAATTTTTTCTGAAGAATCATCATCCATATTATTTAAAAAATTACTTATATTATTTATATCTTTATTTTTATCATTTTTATAAGAATTTAAAGAAAGAATAGATTTTTCAAGTAATGTATCAATATTTTTAATATTTTCATTATTAAAATCAATATTTTTATTCGTTTCATATTTATTATTATCATCTAATTTTTTTTGAGGTTTATTTAAAATAATTGAAGAATAATTATTTTTAACCAATAAATTATTACAAGTATCATTATTTTTTAATATATCAATTTTAATTAATTCAATTATTAATCTTCTAGATTCTTGTTGATATTTATTTTGAAATACTTTTTGTGGGTTTAATGAATCTTTTTTAATTAATTCATCTTTTATTTTTTTATTATTTAAAATCATTTGATAATTTGAATAAATAGGAGAAATGTTATTTACTTTTGTATTATTTAATATATTTTTATTATTATTATTTTTATTATTAAAAAAGTATTTAATATCATATGGTTTAAAATTAGATAATAATTTTTTTAAATTAATATTATTATTTATAATATTTTTATTTTTTTTATTAAGTGAATTTTTATTTTGACTATAATTAGAATTTTCAAATTCATTAAAATTTTGACTATTAATATCATTATAACTATTTATTTTAAATTTATTTAAATCTATACTTATTGAAGATTGACTAATATTTCTAGTTTGAATTAAAGATGATATATCTTCAATATTATTATTATTATTATTATTTATTTTATTATCTTTTATTTTATTATTTGAATTTATAAATTTATTTTTTATGTTAAAATTTTCATCATCTTTACTAGAAATATTTATTAAATCAACATCTAGTTTTTTATTATATACTTTATTATTTGAATTATTTTTATTATATAAATTTTTTTTACTTTTACTATCAATATAATTATTAATAATTTCTAAATTATTATTAATATTATTATCACTACTATTATTTCTAAAAGAAGAATAAGATTGATTAAATAACATATATTTAGGTTTAAAATCTGAAAAGGCTCCTTTTAATAATTTTATATTATTAAAAGATTTATTATGGTTTATTTTATTATAATTATTATTATCTAAATATTTATATTTTTCAAATTTTCTATTTTCTAAATTTGATATTTTAAAACGATTTAAATCAATACTAGAAGTAGAATAACTATTTTTAGTATGAGTAAAACTTGATTCTGAAAATTTATCTATTGAACGATTATTATTATTATTTTTATTATTAATTAAAAAATTTTCTTTAGGACTTTTATTTTTTTGACTAACTATAATAATTTTAAAATTAATAATAAATTATAAAATTTTTTTATTTTACTACTTTTTGAATTAAAACTATCTTCAATTGACATTGAACCAGTTTTAATGAAAGGTTTTCTTAATCTATTTATATCATTTTTTAATTGGTTAATTATTCTTTGATTATTAATTTTATTATTATTATTAATATTTATCATATTTGAACTTATTATTTAATTTTAAATATATTAATAATAATATTTTAAATTATTTTTAATAAATATTATAATTATGAAAATAAAAAAAAACAAATTAAAAATAAAAATTAAAAAAATTTTTTCACATATAAAATAAATATTATTATTTAAAATTTATGCCAATTATTAAACCACAAAATCCAAAATCAATACAACAAGTGTAACTTTATCGATATCAGGTCTTTAAATGACGAAATATATTTTTTATAAAATTATTATTATTAACGTAAATGAAAATAATAATAAAAATATATAAAAAACATATAACATTAATATATTATCACTATAATAAATATAACAATAATATATCTCATTCAGACCGTCATTTTAGTTACCTCAAGTTTGATATTTAAATTTTATGATTTAAAAATTAAGCATTACTATACATATACTTAGTTCATCATAAAATCGACTTCTTCAATTTCTTCTTTGTTTTGGCTTAGATTCATTTTTAAAAATTTGTAAACTTTATCATCTAATTTTGTATTCTTAATATTTTCATCATTAGTAAATCCAACTGTTAACATTACTTGTAATAATTGAATATATTCTTTATTTTTTCTACAAATTAACATATAAATATTGCTAATATTTAGTTTTTGACAAAATTCCATTAAATTCATCATAATTTCTTTTGAAAAGTCACTGTATTTTTGTTTTTCATCAATAACAATACAAAGTGAATCATGTTCTTGCATATAAAAGAATTTGTAATTTGAAAGAACTTCTTCTTTATGTGATTCAATATTAAAAATTAATGAAGAAATGTTGAAAATTTTATTCTTTGGAATTTCAGATTTTAATGATGAATTTATAAAATCTTTATCTTGTTTTTTCTCGTTTTTAAACCAAATTGTTTTACCAACATCGACAATAAAAGAAAGTTTACTATTTATATTAATATTAATTAAATAATTTTTCTTACTAATCAGATTCAGAACTCATATTAATTTTAAGACTCATAATTTTTTTTTTATGTTTGCTTATTTAGCTTTAGTTTATAATTAATAATTAAGATTCATATATATATTAAAAGATAATATATTAAATTAATTATTTATTATATATTTTATTTATAATAATTTGATACAAACTTTTAAATAAATATAATAATAATATAAGAAATATATTTATGTATATTTTATAAGTTATATAATTTTAAATTTAAATTATTATAATAATATTATATAAATATTATTATAAAAATATGAAGAAATTGATATTTACAATTATTTTATATATTTTTATATTTATTATAAATAAAAAAAGTTAATATAAATTAAATTGAATTTTTTATTCGCTTTTTATTTAAATATTTATAATAAATTTAAATTTATTTTACTATATATTATAACATTCAATGAAAAAAAAATTAATTTCTATTTAATTTATTATGAAATTATTTATATTTTTTATTTATTATTTTTATTATATATTTTTGTGCGTTTTATTTTTTATTATAAAAAATTTATTTTTTGAATTTTATTTAAAATAAAAAATAAAAATTAATAATTTTTATTAATTTTAATTTAAAATATTATTAATAAAATATAATAAAATATTTGCTATTATTTTTAATTATTTAAACCTGCAAGTTCAATTCCATTTCTAATTTGAATTAATATATTAAATAATGCTTGTATATAATTATGAGTTTCAATATTTGCATATTGACTATCAATTAATTTATTAAGTTTTTGTGTTCCTCCTAACAAAGAATTAAGATAATTACCAGCTCTAATTGATTGAATTTGTTGATTATCTTGGAAAAAATATGTATCATATAAAAACAAAACAGTAATAGTAAAATCATCATTTAAATTAAATTGATTTTCATAAAAATTCATATATTCAGTTAAAAATCTATTTAATCCATTTGTTGAAAGATATTGTGAATCGACATCATTTATAAATATAAAAAAAGTACTAACTCCATAAAAATTAAATAAATAATCTTGGATAGATTTTAATTGATTCATATTTCCCATTCCTAAATTAATATTATTTGGATTAAAAATAAAATTATAAGGAGGAAGTGCACCTAATGCATTAACAGTATCAATAAATAAACTTTGAGGATTATAAATTGCAGCATTTAAAACATTACTGAAATTTAATAAAACAATTATAATTAAAGATAAAATTTTCATTTAAAAAAAATAATAATTTAAATATTTATTATTTAATAATAAAATTAAAAATAAACTTTATTAAAAATAAATTAATTCTAATAGATTTTATTTATTTCTTTATAAATTCATATTATCTAAATTTTATAATAATATATAATAATAATAAAATATGATTTTTATGGAAAGAATTCTGCATTAACTGGGTTATTACCTACTTGTTGTTGGACTTGTTGTTGAGGAACTTGTTGACCAGCTTCAATATCTAAATCATCAGCAATTTTCATTCCATTTGCTTCAGCTACTTGACTAATTAAATTATTAACTTCTACATCATTAACAGTTCCAGCATTAACATTATCCATAACTTGATCCATCATATTAGCATTAACATCAACATCATCAAACATTTTTTCAAAGTTAGCCATTGTTTCATTAATTTGAACCATATCCATAATTCCTGCAGCATGGACCATTTTATCTGTTAAACTTTTCATATTTTCAGTCAATCTTTGAGTATTATATGCACTTTGTAATCTCTGTGAAATTGTTTCTATCTTGCTTGATAAAACAGTATATCTTTTTGCCTCATTTTTTGAACGGATTGCATCGCTTGCTGCAACTTTTGCTTGTTCATAATTACCTTTTGCAATGCAATCTTTTACTTTATTTAATAATTTTTTATGATTTGCTTCTGATCTTTTGGCTTCTTTTCCAAATTGTTTTGACATCATTTTAAATTCGAAAATATTATCAAACATTTTATCTGATGCACTTTGTTGTGGTTGTGGTGGACCTTGATTTTTTTTTTGATGTTCATTTCCCATTTTTAATTAAATTAATAAAATTTTGGATTATTAATAAAAAATATTTTTTTTTATTTAAATATATTTTGATTAATGATATTTTTATATTATTTAATAATTATTATTTAAAAGATTCATAAGATAAAAAAAACATTAAAATTTGAAAATAAAATAATTTATTAATTAAAACAATAAAATTTAATTGAAATATAATAAAAATTTTTAATATTTTTAATAAATGAAATCTATATAAATTAATTTCCACTTAATTTATTAAACATTTTAACTTTGGCCTTTAAACTTTCAATCATTAAATCACCCATTTCATCAGTTTCTTCAGGATTATTAGAATATCCTCCATTTGCTTTAATATATAATCTTTTTTGTTTTACTTCATCATCAATTTTATCTGTTTTTAATTTTATTAATTCAATTTTTTCAATTAAATTTTCATTTTTATCAATATTATCAAAATCTAAATCACTTTTTTTATTATTTTTTGATTTTAAAGTTTTTGAAATTTCTGGTAAATAATCAATAGGTTTTTCAGGTTTAGGATGTATTTTAAAATGAGGTGTATTTTGAATATATTTATTTTTAATTAATCTAATTTGTTCATCTTTATTTTTTTTCTTTAAAGATGTATTAAACGCGGGTGTATTTTTTAAATAATATTTATCTTTTAATTTTTTTATATTTTCTCTTGTCTCTTTAATATCATCTTTATCAGTTTTATCTTTTCTATTTTCTCTTTGTCTTTTTAAGTCAATAGAAATTTTTGGAATTTCAATACTATCAATTAATTTTTTCTTTTCTTTTTGATATTTTAATCTATTACTTAATTTATTTTCTTTTAATTGATTTTTTTCATTGTTTTCTTCTTCAATTTTTTGAACAATAGGATTTTTATATTTAGGTAAAATAGAACTTCTATTTCCCCACATTGCATGCAATTGTTTTGATTTTATTTTTTTTTCATTTTCAATTAATTTTTCATTTTCATTTATGTTTCTATTATGTTCTTTTAATTCATCTCTAGTAACTAAACTATCTTTATGTGTTCTATTAATTTTATCAAATAATTTTTTTTCATCATTTTCGTATTTTTCTTCAATAATTCCATAATAATAATCTTTTTTAGATTTTTCAAATTTTGCATTAATATATTTTTTTTGTTTTTCTAGTTCGGATTCTATTTTTTTTTTACGATTTAACATATTATTTCTTTCAGTGTCTCTGTTTTTATCAATTAATTTTTGACGATTATTTTCTTTTTCTTTTTCTAACTCTTCTATTTTTTTTAATTGTTTTTCATAAGAAACTTTTTTTTCGTTTTTCATTTTATCTTGATATAATTTAGTTTCATTTTCAATTTTTTGAATTATAATAGATGCATTTTTTTTATCATTATCAAAATTATTTTTAAATTTTTCTAATCTTTCTTTTTTTGTTGTAAAATTATTTTGTTCAGTTATCAATCTATCAATATTTATATAACAATTATCTAATTTATTTGCTAAATCATTTCTTTTTAAATTTAATTGTTTTAATTCAAATTTTTTCATATTTATATTTGATTTATTTGATAAATTTAATCCACTTAATTCAGCTGAATTTTCTAAAAATTTTTTATTAATATCAATCTTTGAAATTGCTTTTTTTAATTCTTCTGCATTTTTTTTTAATATTTTTAATTGATATTTTGTTTCGGTTGGTAATTTTTTTGAAATATTTTCTTCTGTTAAGAAATTTTTATTATTTAAAAAGTTATTAACATTACGTTTTTTTTCTGCTATTTCTAAAGCATTTTTTTTCTTTAAAAAATTTTTTTCTATTGATAAATTTGAATTCAATAATCCATTAATTACACCTTTTTTCACAAAATTACTTATATTCATACTATTTAACTTATTTCTTAAATATTCATTACGATCAATTTCAGGTTCTTGATTTTCAATAGATTTTTCAGTTTCATTATTAATATTATTTATTTTTTTATTTTCAACTTCTGTTAATAAAGCTTTGTTATTAGAAAAAATATCTTGAGAATTATTTTTATTTTCATTATTATCAATATTATTTTGATTTTGTTCTTCTGTAACTGCCTTTGGTGGTTCTTCTATAAAATTTAAATAATTAATTAAAATAAATTTTACCTTGAGGAATATTATTATTTTCATTGTTATTATCATTATTTATTTCTTGTTCATTTTTATTTTGTTCTAAATTTTCTTCTTTTTTTATTTCATTTTCATTTGTTTGTTGTTCTGACATTATTAATATTATTAATTTTATATTTTTATAAATTATAAATTATATGTGCTATTATTATAAATAAAAAATTATTATTATAAAATTATTATATTAAATTATTTACATATAAATATTTTTTAATATTTTTTTTTCTGAAATTTTTTTATTTTAATTATTCAATTATTGGATATAAGTCATACCTTTCACTATTATATCCGTTTTTTTTTTTTTTATTAATTTCTTTAATATAATTTTTTTCATTTATTATCAAAAAATTTTTCATATCATAAATTTTTTCTTCATATTTTCTTAATTTTTCTTGTTTAATTTTAATTTTTATTTTATATTTTTTTATTTTTCTTTTTAACAGTTTTATTTTATTTTTTAAAAAAATATCATCTTCATTAGAATTTAAATCTCTGCTTAACATAATTTCTTCTAAATATTTTTTTTTATTAAAATCAATTTGTTTTAAATCTATTTTAGGAATATTAATTTTATTATTTAGAGAATTAAATAAAAAATTATTATCTTCAAAATTAATTTCATTTAATTCACTATTATTATCATCAATAGAAAATTGTTCTGAATAATTATTATTATCATTATTTATATTAAAATTTGTTAAATTATTAATTGTAGTAGTAATTATATTATTTTCAGTTGAATTAATTTCTTCGGTGTTTATATTTAAATTTATATTATTTTTTTCTATTTTTAAATTTTTAATGGTATTTTCTAAAGAAATAATTTCATTATGAATTTTATTAAATTTTTTTGATTTTTTTGTTAAAATATTTTGATAATAAATTAAAATATCTTTCTTATCTCCATCGAGTATAATATCTTTTTTATATTATTCTCTTTTTTTTTTA
>JAEEGK010027000.1_pt1 | contig 11638 bp, 10 predicted proteins | sample 8958771 | NCBI WGS metagenome assembly JAEEGK01 (sample SAMN16246547, study PRJNA631951) | gut metagenome | biome: gut microbiome; feature: rumen; material: SC-attached | host: Bos | place: Iran: Karaj | collected 2018-10 | reverse complement strand
ACTGAATTAACATTAAAATTTTGTAAAGACAATAAGGTATGGAGATTAAGTAAAAGTCAATTTTATGAAAATTTAGGAAAAAATAATAAAATAGGAAGAAAAGTAAGTTTAGAAACAATAGAAATAATATTTGATTCAATGGTAAATGAGCAAAAAGCAGCTTATATAAATAATAAATCAAAAGATGAAATTTATGTTTTATGGAAAACTTTAAAAGAATGGGAAGATTTTATTTATGAATCTGCAGTTAAAAGGAAAAGTATAAATAAATTAGAAACTTTAGATTATATTTGCTATGATGAAGATAATAAATATGAAGATTATTATAATATTGATAGAGACTTATTAATTTTATTACTTAAAGGTTTAGAAAAACAACAAAAATGTTCTTTATTAGCTGATGATAATAAAAGTTATATTGGTGTTAAATTTTACCAGTAAAAAAAATTAATTTTTCATTTAAAAAAAATAAATTATATTTTATTTCTTAATAATTTCAATCATTCTTTTTATCAAAAGGTGTTTTTTGAGGAACTTTTGTATCTAATTCTTTTTTTAAATCATTAATTTCTTTTTCTGCAATTCCAATTCTTATAAATCTTTCAGTAAATTTTTGAATTGCAAATAACATAGCAATAGTAACAATAAATATATAAAAATTTCTTTGACTTCCTCTTGCAGTTAATCTTTTAGATTCTAATTGTGCAGTTTCAGCATTATGATTTATTAATATTTGAATTAAATTTTGAGCTTTATAAAACTGATAATAAAAATAACATGCGAAAAGAATACAAAGAAATAAAAGATATGAAAATATTTCATGTTGATTAATTGATGTATGAATTATTTTTGATATTATATTCATAAAAAATCTAGGTCTTCCAATTAAAATAATAATAAATAAAGGAAATATAAAACCTAAAAATATAAATTTATAGAATATTCCAACAAGTGACATTTGAATCTGAATAAAAAAATAAAATTATTTTCTATATAGATTAAAAAGAAAATAAAATATTTTAATTAAGAAAAAATAAAAAATAAATATTTAAAAGTATTTAAAAAAAAAATGAAAAGTGACGAGAAAATTCCATCATTAAAAAGTAAAAAAAAACTATATAAAAAATATGAATGAAAATTTAAAATAAAATATTTAGTAATAACAATGGGAGATACATCAGTAGGAAAAACAAGTTTATTAAATGTATACCTTAAAGGAATATTTCCAGAAAAAAACCTTCCAACAATAGGAGTTGAATTTGCAGTAAAGGAAATAACATTATCAGATAATAACAAAATAAAATTTCAAATATTTGATACAGCAGGTCAAGAAAAATATAGATCAATAGTATCTAATTATTGTAGAAAGGCATTAGGATGTTTTTTAGTTTTTGATATAACAAATAAAAAAACTTTTGAACAATGCAAAAATTTTCTATTTGATGTTAAACAAATTGCAGAACCTGATTGTGTTTTTTTTCTTGTTGGAAATAAAATTGATTTAGATGAACAAAGAGAAGTTGAAAAAGATGATGCAATGAAATTTGCTACTTCAAATGAAATGTATTATATTGAAACTTCAGCTAAGACTAATTATAAAGTTAATGAAGCTTTTCAAAAATTGTTTGAATGTAATATTTTATTTTTTTTAATTTATTTTTTTAATTTTATTTCTTTATTTTAGTAGTTGCTGAGGAAAATAAAAAAAAAGTAAATTTTGATTCTAACGATGAATATGTTCATATTTCACAAAGAAAAAATGTTAAAATTATTGAAGATAATAGTATTTGTTGTTAAGAAAGAAAACATTTTTTTCAATTTTTAAATGAAATAAAATAATTTTTTTTTCTTTTTAAAATTTAAAATATTTTTATTTTTTAGATTTATATTTAATTTAAATCAAAATAAAATAATGATTTAGTTTCTAATATATAAATGGGAAATTATCAAAATCAAGAAGAAAACTTAAATAATAAAAGAAATGAAGTTGAAATTGAAAAAATTGATGAAAATAATCCTCCAAATCCACCACAATTTTACCCTAATAAAGATATTTTCAACAATACAAAAATTTCTGATTTAATTTCTCATTTTTGTACTTTTAATATTGAAGAAATGAAACCTTATGAAAAAAGTAAAATTGGTAATATGAATATTTTAAAAAATGAAGAAAATCAAGATTTGAGTGATTTAGGTTATACAAAAAATGATTTTGAGGAAGAAAAAATTGAAGAAAAGGAAAATATAATAATAAAACTAGATTCTAATACAGAAAAAATAAACCAATCACAAAATAATACTTCAACATCTCCTTTTTTATCAACTAATAATATAAATTTAAAAGATGATTATACAATTAATGATAATATAAAAATAAAAAAGGAAAATAACAATAAAGAAACAAACATAAATAAAAAAGAAAATGAAGAAAGTTCCAAAATGAAAACAATAAATATAAATGAAGAAAAAAATGAAAAAGAAACAAATAGAACAATAAATAAAGAAGAAGAAAAAGAAAAAGAAAAAGAAGAATTACAAAATAATATAATTACTAATAAAACAGAGAAAAAATCATCAAAAAGATTAATATCAGCAAAAAGATTAGATTCAGTATTATTAGAAAAGCCAATAGAAACAACAGCAGGAAGTCTTCTTCAAGACATACGTAAAATATATAAATTTAAAGAAGTATTAGGAGGAGGTCATTTTGGAACAGTAAGAGTTGCATATAAAAGAAAAGAAGAACCAAGAAGATATTATGCAATAAAATCAATATCAAAAAAAAACTTATCTCCTTCCGATTTAGAAGATTTAATAAAAGAAGTAGATATAATATCCGGTTTAGATCATCCTGTAATAATCGATTTTTATGAAACATATCAAGATGAATTTTTTTTTCATATTGTAATGGAATTATGTAAAGGAAAAGAAGTATTTCAAAAAATAGCATCAGAAGGAAAAATAGAAGAAAAAAAAGTCGCAATTGTAATTAATAAAGTATTAAATGCAATAGCATATTGTCATTCAAGAGGAATAACACATAGAGATATAAAGCCAGAAAATATATTATTTGAAACAAATGAACAAAATTCAGAAATTAAATTAATTGATTTTGGTTTAAGTAGAAAATATTCTGTTGATCAAAAAATGCATACAATATTAGGAACTCCATATTATATTGCTCCTGAAGTTTTAAAAGGTAATTATGATGAAAAATGTGATATTTGGTCTATAGGTGCTTTAACTTATATAATGTTATCAGGAGAACCTCCTTTTAAAGGTAAAAGTAATAATGAAATATTTATGAAAATTATTAAAGATCCTATTAAATTTAATCCTTATAAATGGAATAACTTATCTGAAAATTCTAAAAATTTTATTAAATTATGTTTAAATAAAGATCCTCAAAAAAGACCTAATGCCGTTGAAGCTTTAGGACATGTTTGGTTTAATTCTATTGAAATTTCTTCTCCTAAAAATATTACTCAAGATATTTTAAATAATATTAAAAACTTTAGTATTAAACAACAATTTAAAAAAATTGTTTTGAGATATATTTTGTCTACTTTAAATGAAACTGAACTTAAAAAGTATAAAAGAGCTTTTTATGCAATTGATTTTAAACATAATGGAACTATTTCAAAAGAAGAATTAAAAAGAGCTTTTGAAATTGGAAAGATTGAAATTACTGATGATAATATTAATAAAGTTTTTAAATTATGTGATGAAAATCAAAAAGGAAGTTTAGATTATACTGATTTTTTAATGTGTGCTTATGATAAAAAGTATTTATTAACTGATAAAAAATTAAATTTAGCTTTTCAATATTTTGATGTTGATAATTCTGGAATTATTGAAATTCATGATGTTAAAGATGCAATGTTAAGATTTGGGAAAAATGTTGTTGATTCTGATGACACGAAAAAATTAATAATGGAAATTACTAAAGATGAAAATGTTGATAGTATTATATTAGAACAATTTATTCAAATGTTTAATAAATAATAATTTTAAATTAATCTATATTATGTATTATGTTTATTTTAATTCTTAAATTAAGAATTATCACTTATTTAATGTTTTTAATTTAATAACAAAATTTTTTGAAAAATTGTTAAAATGGAAAATGAAAAAGAAGATGATTTAGAAAATAAAGAAAAATCTACAAAAGAAAGAGCAATAAGTTATGGTGAAGAAGAAGATAAAAATCCATTTTTAAATTCTCTTTCAATGAATATTAATGATGAAAGAGAAAAATTTTCTTTTGTTTCAAAAAGAAAAAATTCAATGACTTCAAATTTAAATATTTTATTTAGAGAAAGTATATTATTTGCAGAAAAAAAAAAAAGTTTAAGAAATTCAATTTTTAAACAATCATATAATTTAGAAAGAAAAATTATACTAGAAGATAATAAAGAAAATGAAATTAAATTTGGTAATTTTATAAATGAAAAATTAAATAATTTAAAAAATAAATTTAATTCATATTTAAATGAGATTCAAAATAAAATAGAAGAAAAATATATAAATTATATAAATTTTATAGATAATTATATTAATAATAATGAAAAAAAAATATCTAAAATTTCAAGAGGAAAATCAACAGAAATAGCTTTTATAAATTATGCAGATAGAAATATATTTAAACAAATAGATTTAATTTTAGAAACATTAGAAAATTTATTTAATTCAATTAAAGATAATATTTCTCTTTTATCTAATTTTTTAGATGAAACTTCTTTAATTTTTGAAAAAAATCCTCTTGAAACATATATAAATAATAATTCAAAATTAATTCTTGATTCTTTTATTCTTTCAAAAGTAGATTTTCAAAAATTAAATTTAACTAATTTAATTGATAATTCATATTTATCTGAAATATTTAAAAATTACTTTTCTAAAAAACAAAATAATACTTGTTCTTCTTTAGAAATAGAAAAAAAAAATGATGAAATATTTAGAATAGAATCTAATTTTTTGAAAGAAAACTTTAAAAATTTACAAAAATTAAAATTAAAAAAAATAGAATCAAATCAAAATTCAATTTATTCTTATTTACAACAAAACATAAAAAATAATATTGAAAGTTTATATATTAATAAATGTGGAGAATGTTGTCTTAATCAATTTCCTATTTGTCCGAATATGATTAAGTTTATTATTAAAAATACTAAAATTAAAAAAATGTTTATAGGAGACAAATTAATCTTTTATAATTTACAACAAATAAAATTTAGAAATTGTAATTTAAATGATGATTTATTAAAGGATTTTTTTAAATTAATAATTAAAAATCCTCAAATAAAAGAAAATTTAGAAGTTTTAGATTTTTCAGAAAATTTAATTACTTTAATTAATTTACAAGAATATATTGATCAGAAAGGAAATTTTGATAAATTAAAATATTTGGATTTATCAGGAAATAATATTTATATTTTTGTTCTTGATAATTTTAACATACTTCAAAATTTACAAGTTTTAGATTTAACTGATAATAATATTACTTCTTCAATATTATTTGAAGGAATTTTAGAAAGAATTAAAATACAAAAGTTTTTAGCATTATTAGGAAAAAATTTATTTGTTTCTAATAATAATAAGAATTGTGAAAATTATAAAAAATATCTTTTTGAAAGTCTTCAACAATGTGAATTTCAACTTTCAAGTTTAGTTTTTTCTTTATTAATTAATCAAAAAAATTGTCATTCTCTTCAAAATTTAATTTTATCTCCTTCTATAAAATTATCTTTAAAAAAATTAAATTTATCTTATTGTGGTTTAAAAAGTAATGTTTTAATCAATTTTTTACAAGGAAATTATGGTTTATTAAATTTAAAAAAAATAAATTTAAGTTATAATTTCCTTACTAATGAAATATTTAATTTATATAAACCTAAAAATAAAGAAGAAAATGAATTAAAAGAAGAAAAAATAATATTTGAAAAATTATTAAAAATAGATTTAAGTTTTAATAAAGAAATAAAATGTGAAAATATAAATGAATTAGAACAATTTTATTCTTTTATTTCTGAAACACCCTTTGTAAGAAAAGTTAAATTACAAGGAACTAAATTTGAATATAATTATTTCGAGAGAATATTAAAAGATGAAGAAAAATTAAATGAAATTGAAAGTAATATTCCAAATAAAAATTTAATAATATATTTCCAAAAGAAATTTCAGAATAAAAATGTATTTAAAGTTTTAAATATTATTGCTTTTAAAGATAAAAAACTTTAAAAATAGATTTAATATATTATTAAATATTATATGAACAAATTTTTCATTATAAAAAACATTAATTAATTAAATAAATGACTTTTTACTATTTAAAAAAAATATAACTTCTAATAATATAATAAGAAAATTAAACATAAAATAAAAAAAATGTCTTCAAGACAATCAAATCAATTTCCAATTCCTGAAAGTTTCCCAGAAATTTTACATAATTTTGCAAAAGAAATAGTTCGTTATAAACCAAATGATATATATGATTTTTCAATACAATATTTTTATTGTTTAGAAAATGAAATTCCTTTAAATTACACTCCAGGTGCTTCTTCAAATATACATCATAAAGAAGATAAAAATAAAGAAACATTAATAGAAGATAATAATACAAATAAAAATAATAATAATAATATTATAAATAATGAAGATGTGAATGATAATATAAATGAAAATTCAGATGATAATATTGATGAGCATTATGAAAAAAAAGCTAAAGAATTTATTGATGATGTTCTTAAAAAATCTTTTCAATTTGTTCAAAATGAAATAAATGAAAATAAAATCGAAAATGAAGAAGATGAAAAATCAATAAATAAAAATAGTTCAGAGGATAATAATATAGAAAATAATGAAATGAATCAAGAAATTCTTTTAACTAGTGAAAATAATGAAGAAGGAAATGAAGAAAATGTTATTTTAGGAAAAACAGTTATGAATACTCAAGGAAGTGAAAGTAATTCAAGAGCTTTTAGTGCAAGTTCTATTTCTAATAATTCTGAAATAAGAAGAACTGCTCATCAATTTATTGGAGATGTTTTAAAAAATGGACGTGAAGATGCTAAAAAAAATCAAGATATTATTTAAATTTTTTTTTTAAATATTTTTTTATATTTTTTTTATTATTTTGTGATTATATATTTCTTTTAATTTTAAATAGAAATTAAATAAAATTAAATATACAAATATCAATTATCTTATAAACAAGAATAATTATATAACATTTTTAAATAAGGCTTTTTAATCATTAAATTTTTAAATATCACCAAAAAAAAATAAAATGATTTATTATATAATTTTTAGATTAAAATATTTATAAAAACTTAAATTAATCCTTTATGATTGAAAATCTGAATAATTATTTATCAAATAATAAATTCTTAAATGATTCATTCAATATTTTCAAAAATAAAAATTAAGAAATATAAAAAACGCAATTAAATTATACTCTTACATAAAAAGTGATAAAAATAATTAAAAACTTTTAATATTCATTTATTTTCCATAATTATTTTTATTAAAATTACTATTAAAATGAATTTTACCCATTTTATTTTGATATAATTTATTTAAAAATCTAAATCTTTCCAAAGATTCATCAGTATTAACATAATAATTAGCAAAATCATATAATTTACTATCAGAAATACTTTGAAGAGTAATTTGAGAATTAGAACTTTTTCTACTTAATTTCTCATTATCCAATTTATTATTAAATATAATTTTTTCATTAACAACATTACGTTGAATTACTAACTTATTTTTATTATTATAATGATGATTATTGAAATTATTTGATTTATTCACAGTTAAATTTCCATCAGTTATTTTTCTTTTTATATTTCGATCATTTATTTTATTATCATCTCTTGAGTTTTCTAAATAATTACTAAAAGTACCAAAATAATTACTTCTATTAGTTATTATATTATTTCTATCTGATGATTTAGGAGAAACAAAATGAGTACTTTTATGAGAATTACTATAAATATAAGGAGTTATACCAGTTCTTAAAGGATAAAAACCTTCATTTGAATTTTTTTTATGGGTATCTTTTTTTTTTTTTGAATTATTTAATTCATTATTAATTGTACTTAAATGTTCTATTCCACTTCCTTTTTCTGTTATATAATTAGTTCCTTTTTCATTATTATTTGAATAACTTGAATTATCAAAAAAGGCTTTTTTCATTTTTTTAGTTTTATATTGTTTTTCATTATGTTTTATTTTATTATTATTTATATGTAATCTAGAAGAAAATAATAAAGATAAATTTTCTGGAATTGAAATTGAATGAAAAGGTTTATTTTTAGATTTGTTAAAAATATAATTTTTTTTATCTTTTAAATAATTAATATAAGATTTTTTTATATTTTTACTTTTTCTTAATTTATTATTTTCACTAAAAGATTTATTAGTTATATTTTTTGAAGAAGTATATTTTGGAATATTTAAAAAATTACGATGTGATGGTTTCATTTGTGATAAAGTTAAATTAGTCTTTTTTTTATTATAATTTAATTGATTTCTTGAAGTATTTTTTAAATAATCAATATTTGAATAATTAGAGACATTCGAATTTTTTTTATTTGGTTCATTTTTAAAAAATGATTTTGAATATTTTACCATTGAATTTCTAACAACATTATTTTGATAATTTTGAATTGGATTAAATATTATTCTTCCTTTATTTATTTTAGGAGTAAAAGAATATAATTTTTCTTCTTCTTCATTGAATTTCCTTGATAATTTATTTAAATGTTCTTCTTTTATTTTTAATTCATTAAATAATTTATCATGAATATTTTCTTTATTTATATTAAATCCAAATTTTTGAAATTGATATTGCTTTAATTTAATTATATTAAATTGAAACTTTTGAAAATAAATAAATTTTTTCCTAAATAATGCTCTAGTATATATTAAAAATAATTTTTTTAAAATTTTTATAATTTTCAAATTATCATTTGCGATAAACATTGAAAAAATATTATCAGAAAGAACTAATAATTAAAATAAAATTTACTTTTAGAATTTTTAAAGTTTTTTGATAAAGAATATTTAAAATATGTTGCTAAATTATAAGTAGTGGTTTTAGGATTGATTGAGGAAAAAGTTAATTGTTTATCAATTTCCGCTATTCTTATTCCCTAATATAACGTTTAAATTAGTATTTTTACTTGTTTAAATAAAAAATCAGTAATATTTAACTTTGATATTATTTCCATTTATTCTTTAAATTAATTAATAAATAATTAATTAAGAAGATACAAAAAAAATAATATAAATGTTTTCTTTCATTGAAAAAAATAAAATTAAAATATATTATAAAGAAGAAATAAAATTCTATTTTTTGACATATATTATAAAAAATAAAGCAGAAATATATAATTTACTAAATTGAAATGATATATTTATTTCTATTTTAATAATCTTTCCTTTTAATATTTAAAATTTTTTTTTTGAAATAAGAAAAAAAAATTAATTAAAATAAATAAATTCCAAAAATAGAATTAAAAATGATTTCTTTTGGTAAAAAATTTCAAAATATTTGGATTTTTTATTTTTTTATTATTTTAATGAAAATTTCCTTTAATAATATAGTGTCATTCGTATTTTCTTATATGTTAGATATTTTTTCAATAAAAAACAAATATCATATTAATCAATATTTGGTGTTATTATTATTGAGTTTTTCTGGAAGAAAACTATGAATTCTAATGATTTAACTTTTATTTTGGTATTATTGTGTTTTAATTTCCTTTTTTTTTATATTTTTATAAAGAAAATCTCAATAAATTATCCATGTAAATTAATTGGTTTTCAAGATATTTATGGTTCAATTTGAACTTTTAACTTCCATTATTAATAAATTTAATGAAGAAATAAAAAGTAATAAGGTTTTATTTATTTTGACAATAGATTCACTTTTTCTTCAATTTCTTCTTTTTCTTCTGTTTTTTAGTTTTTATTTTCTTGGGATTCTATTGGTTTTTCCAAAGGTTCTTCTGTTGACATTATTTAATGTTTATATTATTATTTTTTTCATTTCATTTCTATTTATTAAAATATACTCAAATAATTTGCAACAATTAAATATTATTAAAAAAACTCTAAAAATAAACACAAAAAAAAAAATGATAAGATGCTATTTATGGAATTATTAGAAATAGAATATATCATAAACATAAAAAAAACAAAAAAAATATTAAACAATTTTATGAAAGAAGTGAGGAAATATACAATAGAAGAAAAATTAAGATGTGTAGAATTTGCTGAAAAAAATGGTATAAAGAATGTATCAGAATTAACAGGAATAAATGGAAAACTTTTAAGAGAATGGCTTAAAAAAAGGAATCAATTAAAAAATATTGAAAATAAAGAAAAAAAATTTAGACTCCCAGGAGGAGGTGGAAAACCAAAAACTTTAATACATGAAAACTATTTAGTTAATTTTATTAATGATTGTATGAAAAAAAAAATTAATGTTGATGCTAGTTTTATTATTAATGAAATATGTAGAATTGATCCTGAAATGAAAAAAAAATCACAAAAAGCTTTAAGAAGTTGGTGTCATAGGTTTTTAAAAAGAAATAAATTTACTTAAAATCATTATTATGAAATTCTTTTTTTTTAATTATTAAATTAGATGCTTAATATATGTTTTTATATATTTTTTATCATCGCTTTAATAACTTATTATTTTTTAAATTTTTATTAAAAAAATTTTTATTAACCTATATTTTTATTGTGACAATAACTTTAATTAAGTATTTCTTAATTTTTTTCTTTTTTTTTTGTTTTATATTAAAAACATTATATTTAACAATCTTTTTATTAAAGGAAACCCAATTGATAAAAAACTTCATTAAAACAAAATTTAATCAGAAAAAATAATATAATAATTACAAATAATAATTAAAAATAATATTTGAAAAAAATATAATATCAACTGTATTATTTTTTAAATGTTAATTAATTCTTTTATTAACATTATCCAAAATTTTACTCTATCAAAATTTTTCTCTGATAAATTAAGTATTTTGTAAATTATAGTATTATTATTCATATCATATTTTCCTATTTCAAATAATCTTCGTTGAAGAAAAACACATATATAAAATAATTAAATATAAAACAAATAAATAAATATTTATACCTTAATAATTTATTTTCAAAAACAAAAAATATTACAATTTTTTATTAAATGATATTATAAAATAATGTTAGTTTAGCTTTAATTTTATTTAAATTTTAATAATATAAAAAATGAGTTAATTAAATTAAAATTAAATTCAAATTAAATTCAAATTAATATTATCATTTGTATTTTAAATTCCATATCCTAACTCTTTTAATATAAAAGAAATATAGGATAAATTTAAAAAAAATAAAATAGAATAAAAAAGAAAAAAGTAAAATCCAAAAAATTAAAATATTTTATAATAAAAAAAATATTAAAAAAAAATCCATGAACCTCTAAAATATATAAAAAATAAAAAAAAGTAAAAAATAAAGGCCCCAAAAAAATGCGTAAATATACAATAGAAAACAAATTAAAATGTATAGAATTAGCAGAAGAAATAGGATATAAAAAAGTATCAGAAATAACAGGAATAGATAGAAAAAG
>JAEEGK010026999.1_pt1 | contig 11638 bp, 7 predicted proteins | sample 8958771 | NCBI WGS metagenome assembly JAEEGK01 (sample SAMN16246547, study PRJNA631951) | gut metagenome | biome: gut microbiome; feature: rumen; material: SC-attached | host: Bos | place: Iran: Karaj | collected 2018-10 | reverse complement strand
TTACCCAGGACACCCGCGAGGTCAACGCCCGCTTCTTCAACAACGATCCTTCGGCCGTTCCCGCCCAGGCCCTCACCGTTGGTGTGGCCACCGTGCTGAGCGCCAAGGAAGTGGTGATCCTGGCCTTTGGCTCCAAGAAGGCACGCGCCCTCAAGGATGCCATCGAAGGCCCTATGAGCCACTATTGCACCCTGAGCGGATTACAAAATCACCCCGCCGGAACCATCGTCTGCGACGAGAATTCCATTAGCGAGGTGAAAGTATCCAGCTATCGCTATTTTAAGGCTGTAGAAGCGGCCGAAAGCTGATTGCCCATGCCGATGGTATAGCCTTCGCTGCGGAAGTATACGCGGTTGAAGCTATCGGCAATGATCACAACCGGACGAGCGCCATTGAGCAGACTCTCCGGAGCCACTCCAAAGAGGACCGTCGTGGGAAGTTTCCCATATCGGCCCTCTTTTTCTTCCTTGCGAAGGCGTGCGAGGGCGTCTTCGGAAGAGCAGAGGAGGAGGATGGGAGCACCCCAGGCCTCCAGTTGTTCGCGGGCGGCGGCAATGTCTCTGAGGGCGTGGTTGGTGGGTTCCTTGCCCACGTCCAGCAGGGCCAGCACATAGTGGCCGCGGCCGGTCTGGGACAGCACGGAAACCTCTTCTCCGTTCACGGAAATCTTGCTCTCGGCGTCAAAATTGCCAATCACGGGAAGGGCGCCGTCAGTGGGCTCACCAATGCGGAGTTCCTCTACGGTCTCCTGGCCTTCCTCAATGGCAAAGAACACCATAGAAACAGGCACGGAGCCATCTGAGAGACGGTTTCCGGACACCATCAGATAAGTGCCTTCATCCAGCTTGTATCCCTCCTTGAACACGTGGGCCCAGTCTACGCCGCCGCCCATATCCACCTCACCTTCATCGAAGGAAAGGAGCTTGGGACGGCCGTCCACAATCTTGGAAAGGGAGAAGTGGCTGTAGTACTGGGGGTTGTCCAGGCTGGCCGAAGGGGTATAGGTGAGCTTGAGGGTTCCCTTGGGGTCGGCTTTTCCGGCCGAAGTGGCGAGGGAATGCCAGTCTCCGCCGTTTTCCCGGACTTCCAGGACGCCGGTAACGGAGTTCTTGCGGGCGTCCTTGCCGCGGGCGCGCAGGAGCGATACCATATAGATGTCCATAGAACGGGGATCGGCCATTTTGGCTTTCCAGACGCCTTCCGGCGACATGGGAATGCTCCAGATGGTGGGATCCTTGATCAGATTGATGCCGTTCTGGCTGGCGGCAGCGCCTTCCTCGGAGCGGAAATAGTCGTAGAAATCCGTAAGGAATTCATTTTCCACGCGGGCGCCCAGGAAAGGTTCGGCCGTGTAATAATCCTGCAGCAGTTCGGGCGTGATGTCGTGTAAATCCTTGGTGCTAAGCGACTTCAGGATTTCTTCGCGGCGCTCGAAATTGCCGTTGGCGGCCAGGAAGTCTTTAATGGTCTCTGCGTTGCCCCTTGCCCGGACAATGTAGGCGGCCATCTGGTCATTATACCCATGCTCACGCACAAAAGCCAGGGCCTCTGCCGGCGTGGGGAAGGTGGCCTCGTAGGCGTGGCGGAGGGAGTCTTCGTAGGCAAAGCGCTTGTCGTTGGCGGCGCGCAGCTCGGGCGTTACTTCCGGCAGCTTCACGTCCTCGGGCGGAGGAACTATGGTGAAGGACTGCTTCACGCCCACGGGGGAGGCATACTTGTCCCCTGCATAGTACTGGAGCGTGATGGTGGCCTTGGTATCCTTGCCAAAACTTACCTTGGTAAAGCCAAAGGAATGGCCGTAGGAGGCCCAGACCAGCATATCTCCCAAACCGGCGCTGGTGAAGGTCTTACCCTCGGCGTCCGTGTACTTGGAAACGGCCGGATAGAACTCGGCGTAATTATAGATGCAGAAGTCTACGCGGGCGCCTTCCACGGGCTTGCCGGCGTTTTTGTTGGGGGCATCCGGTGACCACACCACCTGGAAGTCGATGCGGGCGGTCTTGGCGTAGTTGTCAATGAGGTTGATCTCGGTATAGTTGGGGCTTTCCAGCACCACTTCCTCGGGACCGTCGTACTTGCCAAAGACCTTATTGTGCATAAGCATAGCGCGGGAAGCCGGGGAGTTGAACCAACCCAGATCCAGCACGGGCTCGGGCTCGCAGGCGCCCAGGAAATGCCATTCTCCGTCGGCCCAGGCTTCTACCCAGGCGTGGTTGTCATCGGTGTGGGCCCAGCGGGGCGTGTACACCTGACGAGCCGGAATGCCCACGCTACGGAGGGCGGCCACGCAGAACGTGGACTCTTCTCCACAACGGCCCAGGGCGTTCTTGACCAGGTTCATGGGAGAACTGGTACGGCCGTCGGAGGGCTGGTAGCTTACTTTCTCGTGGCACCAGTGGTTCACCTCCAGGATGGCTTCGGCCATAGTCATTCCCTTGATGCGGGGCTTGAGCTCCTTGGCAAACTCCAGACGCGCGTTATCCAAATTCTCGTTGTTTACGCGAAGGGGCAGCACAAAGTGGCGGAACTCGCGCTCCGGCACGTTCCAGCCCATCTCGTCCCGGGTGGCCAGGGTGGCGCGGACATTCTGGACGTAGAAATCCGTGGAATAGTCCGTCATATCGGCCAGGGGCATATAGGCATAGAGGAACTGCAGGGCCTGGCTTTCCTCGGTGGACAGGCCGCCGGGGATGGTCATAAACTGGGCCAGGGTACCGCCGTTGGATTCCAGGCGGGCCTTATAATCTGCTACATAATACTTTTCTGCGCAGGACACGAACAGTCCCAGCGTCAAGAGGAAAAGGGTAAATCGTTTCATAAAATGTGGTTGTGTTCTGCAAATATAAACAAAAAAAGGTGCAGACCCAAGTCTACACCTTTTCTTGAGAGTTCGGAACTTAATCTTCCTCTTCTTCCTGGGCGGCGTACTCTGCCAGGAGCTTGGTCTGGACGTCGGCGGGAACCTGGACGTACTCGGCAAACTTCATCTGGAAGGTAGCGGAACCACCGGTGAGGGAGCTCAGGATGGTGGAGTAGCGGTAAAGCTCTGCCAGCGGAACGCGGGCGTGGAGCACGGTGAAGCCCTTCTCCATATCCTGGTTCATGATCATACCACGACGAGTGTTAAGGTCGCTCATGCAAGGTCCTACATACTCGTTGGGGGTGAAGATATCCACATTGTAGATGGGCTCCAGAATCTTGGGACCGGCATTGCGGAAGGCCTCCTTGAAGGCGTTACGGCCGGCGATGATGAAGGCGATTTCCTTGGAGTCTACCGGGTGCATCTTACCGTCGTATACATAGACGCGGATGTCACGGGCGTAGGAACCGGTGAGAGGGCCTTCCTCCATCTTGCTCTTGATACCCTTGAGGATGGCGGGCATAAAGGAGAGGTCAATGGAACCACCCACAACGCAGTTGTAGAACTCCAGCTTGCCGCCCCACTCGAGGTCGGTGATATCCTGGCTCTTGAAGTTGAAGACAACGTCCTTGCCGTCGATCTTGAAGTTCTTGGGGGCTTCCTGACCTTCTACGTAAGGGCAGACCAGCAGGTGAACTTCACCAAACTGACCGGCGCCGCCGGACTGCTTCTTGTGACGGTACTGGGCCGTAGCAATCTTGGTGATGGTCTCGCGGTAAGGCACCTTGGGAGCGTAGAGCTCGATGTTCTGCTTGAACTCGTTGGTGATTCTCCACTTGACGTAGTTGATATGCTGCTCGCCCATACCGGAGAGGATGGTCTGGCGCAGTTCCTTGGAGTATTCCACGGTGATGGTGGGATCCTGGGAAGCAATCTTGTTGAGGGCGTCGCCTACCTTGGCTTCGTCGTTCTTGTCAACGGCCTTGACGGCGGTGCGGTACTTGGCATCCGGGAATACCATATGCTTGATGGCCTCTACGCCGCTCTGGGCGAGGGTCACATCGGTCTTACCGGCTTTGAGCTTCATAACGCAACCGATATCACCGGCGGTGAGGGAAGCCACTTTTTCCTTCTTGGCACCGGCCACGGCGTAGATGGCGCTGAGGCGCTCGCCGTTTCCGGTCTCGGGGTTCACGAGGTCGGCTCCTTCGTTGAGGGTACCGCTCATCACCTTGAAGTAGGAAACTTCACCGAGGTGCTGCTCTACAGAGGTCTTGAAGATGAACAGGGCCACGGGACCGTTGGGGTCGCACTTGAGGGTGCCGCCGTCCACGGTGGGCTCTTCCTTTCCTTCGGGGGAAGGAACCACGTTCACGGTGAATTCCATCAGGCGCTTTACGCCGATATTCTCCTTGGCGGCGGTGCAGAACACGGGGATGGTTTCTCCCTTCTGCAGGCCCATACGGAGACCTTCACGGATTTCGTCGGTGGTGAGTTCCATGGTCTCGAAGAACTTCTCCATGAGTTCGTCGGAGCCTTCTGCGGCCTTTTCCATAAGCTGGGAACGGAGTTCTTCGGCCTCGTCGGCGTAGGCGGCGGGGATGTCCATTTCCTCGTTCTTCTTATTGTAGAACTTCATGGTGATCACATCCACAAAGCCTTCCAGGCCGGCGCCGGGGGCAGCCGGGAACTGGCAGATGGCGGCCTTCTTGCCAAACTCCTCGTTGATGGCGTTGCGCACACCTTCCCAGTTGGCCTTGTCGTGGTCCAGCTGGTTCACGGCGATTACCATAGGAATGCCGTACTGGTCTGCGTAGCGGGCAAACAGGGTGGTACCCACCTCGATGCCGGCGGTGCCGTTCATCACCATGATGGCGGCATCCACTACCTTGAAAGCGGACAGGGCGCCACCGGAGAAATCGTCGGAACCGGGAGCGTCGATGAAGTTGATCTTGCAGCCGCCAAACTCTGCGTACAGAGGAGTGGCGTTGATGGACTTCTGGTTGGTCTGCTCAAACTCGGTGTTATCGGAAACGGTGTTCTTTTCTTCGACGCTGCCGCGGCGATCGATCACTTTTCCTTCGAAAAGCATAGCCTCGGAGAGGGTGGTCTTACCGGAACGCGGGGCGCCGATGAGGACAATGTTGCGGATGTTTTTTGTAGTGTAAGTTTTCATCTTGTGTTATTGATTATTTTAAATATCTGTTTTGGTAGCCCACAAATATAAGGAAATTTAGTTATATTTGCCCAAGTTAAAACCAGAAAAGATGAAAAAACTGTTCGCTTTGGCTGTGACGGCCATTATTAGCCTTTCCGCACTGGCCCAATCCTCTTATAATTACTACAAATTCGAAGATACGGCGTGGAATGTCGCCGGCCGCATAGGCATCTCCTACAACCTTGTGAACAACGTTCCGGAAGGGATGTCCCGCAGTGGCCTGGGCCTGGATTTCTGCATCCTGGAAGGCCAGTATTTGATTACCAAGAACAGCATTGTCTCCCTGGGCATCCTGGACATCCAGCTGGATTTCCGCTACCTCCAGAAAGGCAACATCTTCGAAAGCGTCCCTATGGGCGACATCTACAGGGCTGCGGAAGACTCCCGCGCCAAAGCCCACATCACGGACGTGGCCTTCTCCTTCCCCTTCGGCTATACCCAGCGCTTCAGCAGCCGCTGGGCCGCCAGCCTCTTCGTGGCTCCCGGCCTGGGCCTGATCCGCTACCACAATGATTACATCGCCGACGACGTCCACTACCACGACAACTTCTACCCCATCCGTGAGCGCACGGGCTTCCGCCTGGACCTGAAGGCCATCGTGTGGTTCGAAGACATGGGCCTGATGCTCCGCTACCAGCCCATCGGCTTCAACAAACAGTCCACCTTCTCCGTGGGCCTCGCCGTCTGCTATTGATTCCGCAGTTAAAACCGTATCTGGAGCCGGGCCGATGGGAGGCCGGGTGTGATGAGGCGGGCAGGGGCCCGCTGGCGGGACCGGTATACGCCGCCGCCGTCATCCTTCCGCCGGACTTCCACCATCCCCTGCTGAACGACTCCAAGCAGATGAGCGAGAAGGCCCGTAAGGAACTTCGGCCCATTATCGAGAAAGAGGCCGTAGCGTGGGCTGTGGAGGCCGTTTCGGCCCAGGAGATTGACCAGCTCAACATCCTTTGGGCGTCTGTGACGGGGATGCAGCGCGCGGTGCTGCGGCTCAATCCCGCCCCGGCGTTCCTTCTCATTGACGGCAACAAGTTCCGGCCCTTCGGCCCGTATGGTTTCAAGGATTACCGGACCGTGGTGCACGGGGATGCCACCTTTGCGTCCATTGCCGCCGCTTCCGTCCTGGCCAAGACCTACCGGGACGATTTTATGCGCCAAATTGCCCGGGACTATCCCCAGTACGGCTGGGACCGCAACATGGGCTACCCTACGCCCGAACACATCGAAGCCATCCGAAAATACGGCTACACCCCCTGGCACCGGCAATCTTTCCACGTGAAAGAGTTGGAGCCGTCCCTTTTTTAACTATCTTTGTACACATTCAACACAAAACCTTTTAGAAGATGAAGCGAATATTAGCAATTTTTGCCGCTATGGCCCTCTCTCTGACGGCCTTTGCCGACGAAGGAATGTGGCTCCTGCCCCTCCTCAAGCAACTCAACGGAAAAGACCTCAAGGCCACGGGCTGCAAGCTCACCCCCGAGGAAATCTACTCCATCAACAAGACCTCCCTCAAGGACGCCATCGTACACTTCGGCGGCGGCTGCACCGGTGAGATGATCAGTTCCCAGGGCCTCCTGGTAACCAACCACCACTGCGGTTACAGCAGCATCCAGAACCTGTCCTCCGACGAGCACAACTACCTGATGGACGGTTACTGGGCCAAGAGCCTGGCCGAGGAAATCCCGGCTCCGGGCCTCTCCGTCACCTTCCTGATTTCCATGGAAGACGTGACCAGCGTGATTGAAAAGGCCGAAGACAAGGACGCCAAGGCCGATGAGATCATCAAAGCCGCTGAAGAAGCCAACCCCTTCTGCCGGGCCGAGGTAGACTCCTTCTACAACGAGAACGTCTACTACCTCATCGTTTACAAGACCTATCGCGACGTGCGCTTCGTGGCCGCCCCCTCCGCCTCCATGGGCAAGTTTGGCGGTGAAACCGACAACTGGATGTGGCCCCGTCACACCTGCGACTTCTCCATGTTCCGCGTATACGCCGACAAGAACAACCAGCCGGCCGCCTACAGCGCCGACAACGTTCCCTACCAGCCCGCCCGCAGCCTGAAGATTGCCACCAAGGGTGTCAAGGAGAACGACTACGCCATGATCATGGGCTACCCTGGCCGCACCCAGCGCTACCAGACCGCCGCCCAGCTCAATGAGATGATCGCCACCAACCGCATCCGCATCGACGCCCGCACCGTGTCCCAGGACATTATGTGGGAGGCTATGTGCGCAGACCCTTCCGTCCAGCTCAAGTACGCCAACAAATACGCCGGCAGCGCCAACGGCTGGAAGAAATGGCAGGGTGAGGAACTCGCCTTCGAGAACCTGAACATCATTGGCCGCGAAGAGGAGAAAGAGGCCCAGCTCAAAGCCTGGATTGCCGCAGACCCCGCCCGCGCCGCCAAATACGGCACCCCCATCGAGGACATTGCCGAATACATCCACAAGAACTCCGCCGACAACCGCGCCGTGACCCTGATTTCCGAGTCCGTGGGCGACATTGAGCTGGTGACCATGTACGCCGCCCTGATGAACGCCTATGCCCGCGAACTGCAGCGTGACACCACCGCCCAGCTGGCCAGCGTCTTCCCCCGCGTGGAGGCCCGCTACCGCGACTATGTGGTGGAGGTGGACAAAAAGATTGCCGCCGCCCAGCTGGAGTTCTACCGCCAGCGCGCCGTCAAGGAAGACTACCTGGAGATCCCCGGCCAGGACTTTGCCACCATGGACATCCCCGCCTATGTGGAGGAAGTCTATGCCAACAGCGTCTTCACATCTTATGAGAAACTGACCCAGGCCACCCTGGAGCAGGTAATGGCCGATCCCGCCGTGGGCCTGTATTCCGGCCTTTACGGCGTCCTGATGAAGCGTTACGAGGCCCTGTACGGCTCGCCCAACCGCCCCCGCGGCGCCGCTGCCAACACGGACCAGAAATACAACGAGGCCCGCAAGCACTTTGCCGGCGCCCTCCTGGAATGGCAGGAAGGCAAGGCCATGTACCCGGATGCCAACTCCACCATGCGCCTGACCTACGGCACCGTGCTGCCTTACAGCCCCAAGGACGCCCTCGTGTACAAGTACTACACCACCGCCCAGGGCCTGCTGGAGAAGGAAGATCCCACCAATCCGGAGTTCATCCTTCCCGCCAAGGTGAAAGCCCTGATCCAGGCCGGCGACTATGGCCGCTGGGCCGATGAGGACGGCACCCTGCACACCTGCTTCCTTACCAACAACGACATCACCGGCGGCAACTCCGGCTCCCCCGTCCTGGACGCCAAGGGCAACCTGATTGGCCTGGCCTTCGACGGCAACTGGGAGAGCATGAGCTCCGACGTAATGTTTGAACCCGCCCTCCAGCGCTGCATCTGCGTGGACATCCGCTATGTTCTCTGGATGGTCGAAAAGGTTGGTGGAGCAACCAACCTCATCAATGAACTCACTTACGCCAAGTAGTTTTAATGGAAAAATCCGACATTTATAACTGGCTGCAGGAGGTTGAGCACCCCGCCAAGGAGGGCATGAACCTCCTGCAACTGGGTATGGTGGACGCTGTGGAAGTGGCAGAGGGTCGCATCCATGTGACCCTCGCCTTCCCCAAGCGGCCCGACCCTTTGAAGAATTACCTGATTGGCGCTGCGCAGGCCTGCCTGTACCGGCACGCCCCCGGCGGCACCGAGATTGAGGTGGACACCATTGTGAAAGACCCCGCCAAACCCGCACCCAAGGGTATCCAGTTCAATCTGGACCAGCTGCGGGAGGTAAGCCACATCATTGGCGTGGCCTCCGGCAAAGGCGGCGTGGGCAAAAGCACCGTGGCCGTGAACCTCGCCGTGGCCCTGGCCCGACTGGGCTACCGCGTGGGCGTGGCCGACGCAGACGTTTACGGCCCCTCCATCCCCACCATGACGGGAACGGAAGACGCCACCATAGAAATGTACGGAGAAGACGAGAACGACAACCTCTTTGTGCCCGTAGAAAAGTACGGCGTCAAATGGCTGTCGGTGGGTCACGTGTCCGGCGCCGGGCAGGCGCTCATCTGGCGTGGTCCCATGGCCTCAACGGCCCTCAAGCAGATTATCCTGCAAACCCTCTGGGGCCCGCTGGACTTCTTGCTCATTGACATGCCTCCGGGAACCGGAGACATCCATATTTCCCTCATCGGGGACGTTCCGCTCACGGGCGCCGTCATTGTAACCACACCCCAGCAGGTGGCCCTGGCCGATGTCCTGCGCGGGGTAAATATGTTCCGCAATCCGCAGGTGAACAAACCCATCTACGGACTGGTGGAAAACATGGCCTGGTTTACGCCGGAGGCACATCCCGATGAGAAATACTATTTGTTCGGAAAGGACGGCGGCACCCAGATGGCCGCCAACCTGGATATCCCCCTGCTGGGCCAGATTCCCCTGGTGCAGGGCATCCGCGAAGGCGGAGACGAGGGTGCTCCCGTAGCCCTTCTGGACCGGCCCGACTCACAGGCCTTCCTGGAACTGGCCAAGAAACTGGCCGCTTCCGTCTAAAGGAATTTCCAGCGGATTCCCAGAACGATCATCCGGCGGTTGAGGCGGGAAACCTCAATCCAGGCCTCGCTCTGGTTTTCTGAGATGAACTCCTTTTCTTCCCTTTTATCCAGTAAATCCTTACCCTCCAAGGTAAGGGTTATTCTTTTGAAATCTTTCTGGATCCGGGCATTGAACGCGCAATACCCCTTGAACAAGGTAAAGAACGTGGCTACGGCGCTACGGTAGTTCACATCGGCCCCCACGGTCCAGCCGTGGCCGAGGCGAAGGGAGGCATCGGCCCAGGCTCGCCAGTCCGTGGATTTCTTGATGTTCCCGGTTTCCTGCCGGATGCGGCGGGTCCCGTTGTAGTTGACCCCCACATTGGCCGTAAGAATCTTCCCCTTCCAGCCCAGTTTCTCGGAGAAGCCCAGCACCCGGCTGTTGGAGGCGTTGACCCAGGTAAATACCTGATAGTCGCGGCCATCGATGGTCTCGTTGGTGAAGGTCTGGTCAATTTCGTCGCGCTTGGACGTATAGGAGAAGGTGGTTGTGGAAGAGAAGCGCTTGTACTTGAATTCGTATTCCAGACTGACGGCATCCGATGTCACGGAACGCAACGATTCCTTGCCCCGGTAAATCTGGGTCAGGTAGTTACCCTGGCGCTCGTACCAGCAAATCTGGATATAGGAAGGATGGCTCACCGAGGACTTGCTCCTGAGGTATAATTTGTGGGAGGGAGAGAATGTCCAGCTCAGATACGAGTCTCCCACCAGGTAGAGGCGCTGGAACTGGAGGTTCTGGGTATGGGTATCGTCGGTCAGCTTACGGCCATAGATCTGGGGGGCATAGTTGATATGGGCACGAAGCTTCGACCACGAGAAATCCGCTACCAGATAAGGCTCAATGGCCAAGGACAGGAAGTCAAAGGTTTCCCGCAGGCGGGTACTGTCCTTCCAGGTTCCGTCGGGTTCCAGGTTGGCGCCGCTCTTGCGGTCGTGGGTATACTCACCCCTGACGCGTACGCCGGGGTCTATATGCAGGCGGACGGGGCCCGAGGTTATCACGGAGTCTTGCAGGTGGACGGAGGTGTTGACGATCTGACTGGACGAACTGGGGGTCAGGCGATAGGCCGTGAGGTCCCAGTTTTCCAGCTCGGCCTCCACTCCCTTCAGTTTGGTCCAGCTGCTGTTCTTGTCCTGCCACTTCTCCTGCAGGGTGATTTCGCCTTTGAGCACCCGCCTGGGAGAGCCCAGCCGGTGCGAGGTGCGGAAGCCTCCCAGGGCCGAATGGTCGGTTTGGAGGGCGGATTCAATAAAAAGCTCTTCCCGGTTGACCCAGTCCTCGTTCTCCTTGTTGTATCTGTACTTGTCGCGGTCCGACCCGGTAAGCGATTCGTCGCTTTTGAACGTATACTGCAACCAGGTTTCATATTCCCGGCCCACAGCGGGTTTAAACAGCACTCTTGTTTTAAAATCCGCGTTCCAGACCTCCTGTCCCTTGAGTTTGTCCAGCATCTCGGTCTCTGCAGCATCCCGGATTTCCTCTTCTATGTTTCCGCCCTTGTTGCTTACGGAGAGGCGGATCACGTCCGTCTGCTTGCTGGTAAACTGTCCGTTCAGGTTGGTTTCCCAAAGCAGTTTCCGGGTCTTGTACGTCATTTGCACCCCGGCCTTTCCCAAGGCATTTTCCAAGGCCAGGTCCTCCTCAGAACGGGAGGGCATCTGCCAGTATCCCCCGCTTATGTTGACGGTCCCTGTCCACTGCGCATGCAGGGAAGGGGCAAAGGCCAGAAGAAACAGGGCCAGGGCTATCTGACGAACGGATTTCATGACTACTTTTTACAAGAAACGAAGGCCATGCCCAGGCCCAGAAGGAGCAGCAGGAGCAGGCAGATGGAGGTGGCCCGGGAAACGGCAGCGCCCACCCGGTAGCTGTCCGGGAGGAAGGTCATCACCACCTCGTGCTCTCCGGCGGGAAGGAGGGCGGCGCGGAGGGTCCAATCGGCCCTGACGAGGTCCACGGGTTCCCCGTCCACGGTGGCGTGCCAGCCGTC
>JAEEGK010026996.1_pt1 | contig 11639 bp, 6 predicted proteins | sample 8958771 | NCBI WGS metagenome assembly JAEEGK01 (sample SAMN16246547, study PRJNA631951) | gut metagenome | biome: gut microbiome; feature: rumen; material: SC-attached | host: Bos | place: Iran: Karaj | collected 2018-10 | reverse complement strand
GTGATGATCGTGGTGCCTTACGAGGAAATTCTGCCCTATATGGAAACTTGGGCCCGCCGAGAATTCGGTCTTACTGAATTTTCCCAACAGAGATGATGAATAAACTTAGCAACCACTGGTTCATTACTTTTAAAGGAACAGACTATGCTCAAACCTGCAAATAAAGAAGAACTGAAGAAAATTATCGACAAACGCATTCAGACCAAGGGATACAGATGCGACCTGAACGACCTCGATGTTTCGGACATCACCGATATGAGTTATCTGTTTTATGGTAGCTCATTCAACGGCGACATTAGTGAGTGGGACGTGTCTAAAGTAACTAACATGAGCCATATGTTTGAAGGCATTTGTTGGGATGACGACTTCGATAAAAAAAATCTCTTTAACGGCGATATCAGTAGGTGGGATGTATCCAATGTGACCGACATGAGCTGGATGTTCATGGACAGTAAATTCAACGGCGACATCAGCCAGTGGAATGTGTCCAATGTGACTAACATGAATAGAATGTTTTTGGGCAGCTCATTCAACGGCGACATCAGTAGGTGGGATGTGTCCAAAGTGACCGACATGGGCATGATGTTCTATGGTAGTGCATTCGACAGCGACATCGGCCAGTGGAACGTATCCAACGTGACCGACATGAGCATGATGTTCAACTTTAGCAAATTCAACGGTGACATTAGCAACTGGAACATATCCGAAGAAATTTCAAGTCAGGATAGCTGGGTTCGTCATAATTACATAAGAAAACAGTATTTAACGGAAAACGCTCTCTTAGAAAAACAGTTTTTAACAGCAACCTCTCTCAATAAAAAAGAAATTTTGAGAAATCTTATTCACACAAGAGTTTATCTGTTCGGATCCGGATGCGACCTGAACGACCTCGATGTTTCGGACATTACCGATATGAGTGGGGTGTTTTCTGGAAGCAAATTCAACGGCGACATCAGCAAATGGGACGTATCCAATGTGACTGACATGCACGAAATGTTCAGCAATAGCGCATTCAACGGCAACATCAGCGAGTGGGACGTATCCAACGTGACGAACATGTGGAGCATGTTTAAAGGAAGCTCATTCAATGGTGACATCAGCCAGTGGGATGTGTCTAATGTGACCGACATGCACGAAATGTTCAGCAAAAGTGCATTTAACGGCAACATCAGCGAGTGGGACGTATCCAAAGTGACGAACATGAGCGGAATGTTTTTGGGCAGTAAATTCAATGGTGACATCAGCAACTGGGATGTGTCTAATGTGACCGACATGCACGAAATGTTCAGCAATAGCGCATTCAACGGCAACATCAGCCAGTGGGATGTATCCAACGTGACCAACATGAGCGGAATGTTTTCTGGCAGCACATTCAACAGCGACATCAGCCAATGGAATGTTTCCAACGTGAAGTACATGAGTAGTATGTTCAGCAATAGCACATTCAACAGCGACATCAGCCAGTGGGATGTATCCAAAGTGACCTGCATGTGGAGCATGTTTTCTGGAAGCACATTCAACGGCGACATCAGCAACTGGGATGTATCCAAAGTGACCGACATGAGTAATATGTTCAGCAATAGCACATTCAACGGCAACATCAGCCAGTGGAACGTGTCCAAAGTGACCGACATGAGCTGGATGTTCATGGACAGTAAATTCAACGGCAACATCAGCCAGTGGAACGTGTCCAATGTGACCCGCATGTGGAGCATGTTTAAAGGAAGTGCTTTCAACGGAGACATCAGCGAATGGGATGTATTCCCAGAATTTTTAAATCAAGATGGCTGGATTCGTTGTACTTACTCAAAAAAACAGTTTTTAGCAGCACCCGCTCTCGATAAAAAAGAACTTTTAAGAAATCTTATTGATGAAAGAATTAAGCTACTCGGCCCCGAATGCAATCTGAACGACATCGATGTTTCGGACATCACCGATATGAGCAGGATGTTCTATAAAAGCCCATTTAAAGGCAACATCAGCAAGTGGGATGTATCCAATGTGACCAACATGCGCGAAATGTTTTGGAATAGTCAGTTCAATGGCGACATTAGCAAGTGGAAAGTCTCCAAAGTGAAGGACATGAGGAGTATGTTTAAAGGAAGCTCATTCAATAGAGACATCAGCCGGTGGGACGTCTCCAAAGTAACCGACATGAGTTATATGTTTTCCCAGAGCAATTTCAACGGCAACATCAGCGAGTGGAAGGTCTCCAATGTGACCGATATGAGCAGGATGTTCTATAAAAGCCCATTTAATGGCGATATCAGCAAATGGGACGTATCTAATGTGACCGACGATTACGGGATGTTCACCCTTAGCAACTTCGACGGCGACACCAGCAATTGGAAAATACGCCCTAACAGCAACACCAAGAATATGTTTGAAGACAAATAAAAACGCCTAGCTTTTGCAGGGCAGCCTTTCTCAACATTCAAAGCCTTGATGCAGATTTGCACAAGGCTTTTCACTTTTTTTGCGGCTACAGATTTTTATCACGAACTGACTTTACATTGGCGGAATTGCCCACGATAAATATATAGAGAATGCAACTAGTGGAGGCAACCAATGTTTGACTTCATCGACAACATCCTAGAACGCATAACGTATTTCTTCACGCAGGTGGTTTTACTCATCATCATCGTTCTTGCAGTCGTCTTGCTTGCCCTCGCAACTAACAGGCACAACAAGAACCCCTATGTGGACCACTCGCAAGAAATCCAGAAACAGAAAATCGAGGCCGAACGAGACGCTCAATACAAGGAGGCTTTGCAACGCCTCTATGACGAACAATACGGAAAATAAACCTACACAACAACGGAGTCGTCACCATGGGATGCCTTGTTAACCTATTCAAAACCTTCCTCGGAATAATCCTCATAGTCATCATGCTCATCGTGGGCTATAAGCTCATCTTCGACCCGTATCGCCCCGAAAAACCGAACTACCGGTCCAAAGTGCGTGCAGAAGAAACCTATCAGAAATCCGCCGAGGAAGTTAGGAATGACGTCCCTGTCCAATCAAGTGACAACCATGACTACATCATGGAGAACACCTTCCAGAAAGGATATGTCGTCATGGAGCTTACCCCTCAGCTTGAAAGCGGCCTCGTGTATGTCATCAAGGTGTTCAAGAGCCAGTTCGGAGAGGACTTCGCCCCGACCATTATTTCCGCTCATGACTCCTTCGATAGGCACGACAGGTGGTCCCATCATAGGACAGGCCGAGCTGTCGATATCAGCCTCGTAGACTTGCCATACTACGAGAGAAGGCGAGTTGTCAAAATCCTCGAAGGCACCCTCCCCAAGGACTACAAGGTAAGATGGGAAAACCAGTATACTTCCCGAGAATATCTCCATTTCCAATCCAAGCGTTAATCATATCTTCATAGGGCCCCTTTATAAGCCCGGGAAATACAAACATCATGAAACAGCTAGTCGGTATCATCCTTTCTTTCATCGCCATGGCCTTTGCCGACGATAATATGCATAACGGCACGGGGTTCTTCGTTAACAGCGAATACATCGTGACTGCGTACCATGTCGTTGAAAACTTTGAAAACACGTGTTATTACGATATCAAGAATGATACGTGCTACAAAGTTCATATCGTGGATTACGATTTGGAATCAGACCTCGTTCTGTTGAAGCTGGATGATGAACCTGTCGAAATGCCTATGGTATGCCGTCTTGCTCACTCTGAATTGGCTATCGGGGAAAGACTGACATCGTATGGCTACCCTGACCCGTTCATCGACCATGAGTTGACCATTATCCCGTTGAGCATTCGTATGCACTATCGTTATGATGGCAATTACAACTATTATCGAATGACGGGAAAATTGCGGCTTGGAATGTCTGGCGGGCCTAATTTTACCATAGATGGTCGAATCGGGGGAGTGAACAAGTCGATATCGCTGGTTGAACAGAATACCAGCAATCTGGTGAAGTCTACGGAAGTGGTTCGTCTGCTCCATAAAAATGGTGTAATGGAGTATCCGAACACCAGGAATGAGAAAAAATGTGTTATCAGCATCTTGAATTCCGTTGAGGATTTTAAGTCTGCTCACTATAACTGGGGCGTATAACGATTCCTGAAAAATATGTTTTGCCTGAATAATTCTTTTACATAGAACGGCGCCTTTTTTATATAAATTTACGCCATGAATATCTTGGTCTATTTCCTGTTTGCCCTATCCGGGTTTGCGGGCCTGATTTACGAAGGCTCGTGGGCTCGTTACCTTAAACTTTTTCTGGGGCATTCCAGCTACGGCCAGGTGCTCACGCTCTGCATCTATATGGGTGGCCTTGCCATCGGTAGCTTTGTGGCGGGCAAGATGGTCGAACGCACCAAGCGCCCGCTCCTGGGCTACGGCATTGTGGAACTGGCGATCGGTATTGGCGGGGTGGCCTACCATCCGCTGTACCTATGGCTTACGGGAATTTTCTACGACTCCGAATGGACGGCCTCGCTCACGCCGCGTGGCGCAGAAATTGCGAAGGTGGTCCTGGCGACGGGCTCTACGCTCCCGATTGCGATTGCGGTCGGCATGACTTTCCCCTTCATTGCGGCGGGACTCATGCGCAAGAGCGGTGCCGAAGTGTCGCTCCCGATGCTCTACTTTACGAACAGTCTCGGTTCTGCTATCGGAATTCTCGCGACAAGTTACCTGTTGATTCCCGAAATCGGAAACCACGCTACCCTGTGCGTGGCAGCCTCCATCAACTTCCTGCTTGCGGCGGTGTTCAGCTTCATCGGCCTTGCGACATCGCCTGTGCCGACGCAGGAATCGAAGAAACCCGAGGAACAGGACGTGGACTATGTGGCCGAACACAAGCTTGCGATGCCGCCGAGAAATGCGTGGCTCTGGATTGCTGCGATTACGGGCCTCACCTCGTTCGTCTACGAAATCGTCTGGATCCGTCTGCTTTCGCTGTTGCTGGGTTCTTCGAGCCATAGCTTCGACCAGATGCTTTCGGCGTTTATCTTGGGACTTTCGCTGGGCTCCGCGGTGAGCGGCAGACTGCTCAAGAAAGATAGCCTCGTCGTGCTTTCGATGGCGCAGATTCTGATGGCCTTCTTCGCGCTTTGCACGTTGTATTTCCACCAGCCCTTCTGGGGCATGATGAACGAAGCGAACCAGATTTTCAACCCGACTTCCGGCGGTTACATTTGCTGGAGCCTGTTCAAGTACGCGCTTTCTCTCTTGTGGATGGTGCCGACGAGTTTCTTTGCGGGCATGACGCTCCCGCTGATTACTTTGATTCTCACGCGTGCGTTCAAGAGCGAAGCTCCGATCGGAAAGGTCTACGGCTGGAATACGCTCGGCTCCATTATCGGCTCGGCAGGCGGTGGACTTCTGCTGTTGCCGATTCTGCAGCTCAAGGGCGCACTCGTGACGGCAGCTCTGCTCGACTTCGCCATCGGCTTTATTCTGCTGGTGGTTTACCGCAAGCGTTTCCGCTACAGCGTGATGTTCTACATCATGGTGTGTGTGATGATTATGCCTGCCATCTTCGTGAAGTTCGATCCGTCGCTCATTACCTCGGGCGTGTTCCGTAGCTACAAGAACATGCACCCGAACGAAAAGATCCAGGTGATTGACGGAAAGACGGCAACCATCAGCTTCCACGAATCGCCGGTGCATTACTATGTAAAGACGAACGGCAAGGCCGACGCGAGCATGAGCAAGGACCGTAAGTCCCCGATTTCAAGCGACGAACTCACGCAGGCGGCAACCGCCTTTATGCCGATGGCCGTGAAGACCGAACCGTACGATGCCGCGATGGTCGGTTTCGGGAGCGGCATGGGCGCGCATTACCTGCTCGCCGACCCCCTGCTCAAGGATTTCGACTGCGTGGAAATCGAGCAGGCGATGATGGACCTTGCAAAGGGATTCTACCCGTGGAACTACCGCGGTTACGACGATCCGCGCATCCACATTTTCATCGACGATGCGACGACTTTCTTCCATACGAACCGCCGCAAGTACGACATGATTATCAGCGTGCCCTCTAACCCGTGGGTGAGCGGCGTGGCAGGGCTCTTCGCGCATGAATTCTACGCCAAGATGCGCCGCTACATGAAACCGGGCGCCCTCTGGGTACAGTGGATTCAGACGTACGAATTCAACGACCTCATGTTTCTGAACATTCTGAAGGCGCTCGACACGGTATTCCCGTACGTGAGCCTCTATAAGTCTACCGACGAACCCGACATCATCATGATTGCAAGCGACCAGCCGGTACTGCAGAAGGGCATCGGGCGTTTCTCTACCGATACGGCCCTGGTGGCGGAATTCAACCGCATCCACCGTGACCCGGAATTCTTCGGCGAAAGGAACTTCCTCTTCACGAACAAGATGGTCAAGTCGCTGCTCGATGGCGTAAAGCCGAACAGCCTCTTTATCCCGATTGTGGACAACAAGGCCGAAGAGGCCCGCTTCGTGCATTCCGAGGCGCATATCGTGAACGTGTTCGACAGCTGCGAAGTCTGCTGGCAACAGTACCTCGACCCCGAGGACTACGCGCTCCGTCGCCCCGCCCGCGTGAAGGCGATGCTTGCCGAACCGAAGGACGAATTCAAGAAAACCGCGCTGCTCTCTTACGTGGCCGAATTAAAGGACTCTGTTAATCCGCAACAAACCGAAGATGTTGCTCTTATCGGTCATTCTCGACCAACGGGAGGGAATCCAGGAATTTCAAGTGGCGTCAATACCCCTGAGCAAACTAAGGTCACTGAGCTTGCCGAGGTGACCGCTGAACCCACTGCAACAAAGGTCCCTGAGCCTGCCGAAGGGCCGAGCGGTTCCTCTGCCGAAGGGCCGGATTCCCTCGCCGAAGATCCTCGTCTCGTAGCGCTAGAATCTTCCCTCGCGTTCCAGAAGTTCCGCGAAAACTACATCGAATGGATCCGCACCGTCCCCATGGAAGTCCGCGACACCGACGAAGTCTACGTCAAGGTGCGCGACCTCGTTGCAGCGGGGGCTTTCCCGCGCAGTTTCTCCGAAGAATTCAACATCATGGAAGCCGCCCGTGAAGGTGTCTACAAGCAGGCTTCGCTCCTCATCGCCGATTTCTTTGACCGCTACGAAATGAACGAGATGGGCGACATCTTCTTGCGCAACTGCATCGTGATATCGCTCCTTGCGGGTGAACCGGAACTTGCGAACGTCATCTACGAAAGCGCCATCCAGAAAAACGAGGACTTCTTCGCTGTCGAAAAGCGCCTCATCGAACGTGAAATCCAGCGCTCCAGAAGAAACGGAAAGTAAACTCAAATTTTATTTTTAGGACAAATTTAATTAGGAAGGAAAAAGATGAAAAGAATAACCCTGATGATGGCGCTTGCACTTGCCGCTTTCGCCTTTTCCATGGACTATTCGGGAAACGTGTTCCTGAATCCAAGAGTTAAAAGCATATATGTCTCGCCGGGGTGTCCGAATAGGGATTCTTTGGGCCATGTGCTCAAAAAGAGCGAAAACGACGTCTTGCTCAAGAGCAAGGACAAGTTCGGGTGGTACAAGTATGCCGTCAAGAACTTGCTCGATGGCGATACCATTGCGCCTTTCTGCTTTTACAGCGGAGAGCAGGATACCCTTGTAGAAGATGTCTACGACGAGGGCGAACTGGTCGGCTATTCCAGGACGTACTATTATAGTGCAACCCGCGTATTTTCGGAATCTGACTTTGACAAGCAGAAAAACCTGTATATCGATTTCTGGGGAAGTTCCACTTACCACAAGAAGGTGACTCCTCCGGTGGTCTATTTCAAGACCGACTGGAAAAACAACTATGTCGTGTTGGATGGCTATCGCTTCGTCCCGGTAACCAAGAAAAACTCGAAGGGCTGGTACGTTGTAAGTAATGAATTCAAGTCCATGTATGTCAGGATGGATATTAAGGTCGATTCCGTACAGACGACCGAGTACGAGGTCGTTAGTCGCTGCAAGAAAGATGATGATGGCTATTGTATCATTGACGATGAAACGGGGTCTACCATTATTGAACGTGACACGATAGGTTCGCGCAAGGTCTGGAAACATGTCTACGATACGCTTGCGACCGATACGCTTTATCATGCATACGACGGCCTGATTTCGTTTACGGATCAACCTGAACATTGCCAGGGGCACTTTATCTATAAGGATTTCTACAATGTGGGCGGCTCCTATACCAGTGAATATTTCTGCTTCAAATCCGAGCTGGGTATCAAGCCTCACGACACGCTCTATGTTTTTGAAAATCCGAAAAAGGCGCACGAAACGCTGGTGCGCACCAAGGAACCCGAAGCCCTCAAGACTCTGCACGTAATCCCACCGCAGATCGCAAAATGGTTCGGTGAAACGCCTTCCTTCAGCACCGACGGAAAAAACTTTACGGATATGGACGTAGAAACGGGGCATTGTGGCTGGTATTCGACACTTTTCTTTGAAGAGAAAATTCCGACCAAGGCGACCTTCTATAACGCAGAAGATCACTCGCTTACGTTTGCCAAAAAAGTGAACATCGATTCCCTGTTCAAGAAATTGAAAACAAATGAACTGTTCTATGTGTCAAATGACCCGGAAAAGGTTTACTGGTATGCCGAAGATCCGAACTACGAGGGAATTTGTAGTGTCCACCTGCAGGGCATTGTCTACGATACCGATGCGGAACTGCATCCGGCGTTCTCCTGCTATGCTGGGGGTGGCGAAGGCTGCCAGGTGGGTGCCCAGGGGGTAGAACCTATCGAGGCGCAGGCGGCGGTGAACGCCTGTATTGGGGTGACTCCTGGAATTGTGGGACTAATCCTTGGCGACGACCACAAGCCGGTTCTTACCAAGGCGGGCGAAAGGTGCTTTATTAATTCCGATTTCTTTAACCAGCTGTTCAATTCGACCGATGGTGTCAACGAAACTTCTTGTTCCACGATTCCGTTTACCCTGAATAGTTTGGGCAAGTGGGAATTCTCCTCGGATTATTACACCTCTCCGGGAGCCCCTGTCGTCGGTGGTTACTATCCTGCCGAGTTGACCGAAAATGGCGATATCGTTGCCGGAAATCCGCTTCCGGAGGCGAGGAAAAAGCGCCCTGCCGAAGGACCCGTGTTTATCGGCCCGGTACTCCGTGAACTGGACTCTACCGAAAAGGTCATGAAGATGAATGTCCTGTGTCAGGGAATTGGGTGGAATAAGGGCATCGATTGTGCAGGACTGTTTGCAAATGGCGATGACCTTAACATGCCGGTATCTAGCTATTTGGGCATTTCGGGAGGTAGCTCGCTTTGCGTTTGGGGATGGTCTTGCTCGAGCGATGCACCCGAAGGCTGGACGTTCTTTGATTCCTATGAAAAGGTGAGCACCCGTGAAGGGGGAAATCCCCGTTGGTCGTCTACAACTCCGGGACGAAACCAGCATTTCTGCTTTGAAAGCCATGCCAAGTTCACCTACAAGAAAGGGCAAAAATTTGGCGTCCGTGGCGATGACGACATCTGGATCTTTATCGGAGGAAAGCTCGCGATCGACTTGGGCGGCACTCACATGGCTGCTCCCGGATATGCCGACTTGTCTCTCCTGACCGACAAGAACGACGAACCGCTCGTTGTCGGAAACACCTACGATATCGACATCTTCTTCTGTGACCGTCGTACCACGATGAGCAACATGAACATCTTCAGCAACATTTATCTGGACCAGTCCGATGTGGCGGAACGGATGAAACCCTGCGAAGTGGAAGTCGAAGACGTCTTTGAAGAAGATCCTGAACATCTGGGAGAAAAGGCTATCGGCATGACCCGTGCCGCAAAGTCGAATCTGCGTGTCGGCGTGCAAGCCCTCCGCATAGAAGTCTCCGGGCTTACCGCAAATGAACCCGTGGCTCTCCTCGACCTGCAGGGCCGCGTCATTGCAAGCCGCAGGGCATCTTCTTCCACAATGCAGTTTGAAGTAAGGAATGCTGGCCGCTATATCGTCAAGACGCAGAAGGAAAGCTCCCTCGTCCTCGTGAAATAAGCCCCCTCTACTGTCATCCAGAGCATTAAGGTCCCTGAGCCTGCCGAAGGGCCGAAGTGAACTAACGGAATCCATTGCAGTATTTCTCGTTGCAATCCTCCTCACGGCCTGTGGTGAATCCACAACCACCGAAAAAATCGTAGAAGTGGCGACTGGTGGCGTCGAAGTGGTGGACTCCGTCAAGGATCTTCCCAAGTGCACCAAGGAAAACGAAGGGGAGCAGGCGATTGTAAAGGGCGAAACCACGGTACGCATCTGTATCGACAATAAATGGTTTGCAACAAAGGAATCTTCGGATGATTTTGTATGCTCCACTAAGGAGCTTAAGGATAAGAGCGGCTTGAAGATTCTCTGCAATGGCGATAGCATTGGCGTCGTTTTGAACGGTTCCAAGGGGGATGACGGTAAAAAAGGCGATCCCGGCGAAAACGGTGCCGCTGGCAAACAGGGCGAAAAAGGGGATGCCGGTGAAAAGGGGGAAAAGGGCGACTCTGGTGAAAAAGGAGAAAACGGCGTCGGCTGTACGATTGCGGGGCAGACAGATTCCTCGATTACCATCAAGTGTGGCGACAAGTCTACGGTTTTGAAATTGGGCATGAGCGGAGTAGTGGTCGATACGACGGTGCTTGATTCCGAAAAGATTGCGATCTCGCTAGATTCCTTGGCGGGTTATTCGCAAAAGGGGCCGTTCATTAAGGGGGCGAGTGTTTACCTTTACGAACTGCAAGACGGGCGTACCTTAAAGCAGTCGAACGGAAACTTTGTAAGCTACATTACAAGGGATGATGGTCGTTATAAATTCACGTCTCGTGAGTTGATAAGTCAATACGCCTTAATCATCGTGGATGGCAATTACCGTAATGAGGTGACTGGCAAAATTTCGACAACTCCGATTCAGTTGTCTGCATATACGAATATGCTGATGCGCAGGACCGCGAACGTGAATCTGCTTACGCACCTTGAAAAAGACCGCGTGTATTACTTGGTGACGAAGGAGAAGAAAACGGTACGGGCTGCCAAAAGGCAGGCCCAGGCTGAAATTCTGGATGCGTTCTTTATCGATGCAAGCCAGTTCAAGGCGGAATCCGAAGATCTCGACGTGTTCGGCAAAACGGATGCCGATGCTGCGCTTCTCGCCATTTCAATCCTGCTGCAGGGTGGCCGCAGCGAAACAGAAATGATGGCGCTTTTGACCGAGATTTCGAATGATATGGAAACGGATGGCAAGTGGAACGAAGGCAATGCTGATTCTATTAAGACTTCGATTGCTGCGTGGGTGTTGAATAATCACGGAAATTTGGGAACATATCGAGAAAACATCAAAAGTTGGAACTTGAGTTGGACGGTTCCGCCATTTGAAAAGTATATCGAAAACTTCACGAATAAAATGCTCGGTCTTGACGGATGCAAAAAGTCAAGCGAAGGTAAAGAGATTGTCGTTAAAAATAAGTACAGCCCCTTCTATGGGAAAAAGTTTGTCTGTACCGATGGTGAATACGTTGCAGTGGGTGCCGAGAAAACTCAATTCAACAGTGATATTCAGTACGGTCAGTTGATTGATTTTAGAGACCGTAAAGTCTACAAGACTATTGATATCGGTACGCAGACCTGGATGGCTGAAAATCTTGATTTTGCCGATACAAAGCTC
>JAEEGK010026991.1_pt1 | contig 11641 bp, 7 predicted proteins | sample 8958771 | NCBI WGS metagenome assembly JAEEGK01 (sample SAMN16246547, study PRJNA631951) | gut metagenome | biome: gut microbiome; feature: rumen; material: SC-attached | host: Bos | place: Iran: Karaj | collected 2018-10 | reverse complement strand
TGTCGTGCCTGAAGAGTCTCGTGAACGCCGCGTCAACGATTTGAAAAAAGGCGCGGATTTCGCAAAGATGATCGGCGTTCCGGCCATCATCACGCATTGCGGTTTCATTCCGGAAAACATGACCGATCCGCTGTATCCGGGCGTGTTGGCGGCCATCAACGACGTGGCGAGTTACTGCAAGGAGCTCGGGCTTGGCTTCTGGTTTGAGACTGGGCAGGAGACGCCGGTCGTTATTTTGCGCGTTATCGAAGAGCTCGGCCTCGGCAATTTCGGCATCAATCTTGATCCCGCGAACTTGCTCATGTACGGCAAAGGCAATCCAATCGACGCGTTGGAAGTCTTCGGCAAATACGTCCGCAACATCCATGTGAAAGACGGCATGACGCCGACGGACGGCAAACGGCTTGGCCGCGAAGTGCAGGTTGGCAAAGGAATGGTCAATTTCCCGCGTTTCGTGAAACGCTTGCGTGAAATTGGTTTCGACGGCGAGTTCATCATCGAACGCGAAATCGCCGAAGGCGAAGAGCAGAAACGCGACATTTTGGAGACGGTGGAGAATCTGAAGACGTGGTGGGAAGCGTAATAATGAGTAATGAGTAATGATTAATGAATAATTTTAAAATTATATGAAATCATCAAAAGTCATCATGACGGCATTGTTCCTTTTGGGCGTGACGGCGGCGTTCGGCGGAGAAGTCGTCGTCTCCTTTGGACGCGGCGGTTGGAAGGAATCGGATTGGACCATGGTCAAATGCGGCCGTTGGCCGAATATCGGCGCGTGGGTGCAGCAAGACGACCATATCGAAAATCGCATTCCGGCGGACGCGACGAAGGAGGAGATGCTCGGTCAACGTGCTCCCGAAACCTACACAAGCATGGTCTGGAAGTCGCCTGTAACGACCAGTTTCACCGTCAGTTCTACGATGTCGTTCGACTACCTGATGGCACCGTTGATTGTTTTGGCCAACGAACTTGGCAAGGATGCGAATGGTTATCCGGAGTACCAAGAGCATTGGGAAATCGTGCTTTGGAATGAAGGCATCAACGTCTGGCATCATCAGCGGAGCAAGGAAGGCAAGCCGATGTGGCATCGCGCAGCGCAACTGAAGAAGACGTTCGAGAAGGACAAGAAGTACGAATTGACGGTCAGCGTCGATTACACGGCGAAAGGGCCGCAGATGACGATTATGTGCGACGGCGCATGCTTCTCCTATCTGGAGCATGATTTGCCGAAAAAACTGTACATCGGCGTGACAGGTTGCGAAGGCCTTAACCGCTTCTATGATTTCAAACTGAAAACAAAGTGATTTTACAATGGACTGGAAATTGTTTTTCATGACGTTTGGCGTCGTGTTTCTTGCGGAATTGGGCGACAAAACGCAGCTGACGGCGCTGTCGCTGACAACGTCGGGCAATGGCGGGCCATGGACGGTGTTCATCGGTGCGAGTCTCGCGTTGGTTTGCTCGACGGCGTTGGCGGTGCTTTGCGGTAGTTTTCTTGCGGCGTACATCAATCCAAAATACATCCGCATCGCAAGCGCGGTGTTGTTCATTATTTTGGGCGTTGTTAGCCTGTCGCAACTAGCGTGGACGAGCAAGGAGTTCGATGACGCGAAAGACGAAAAGATAGAGAAGGTAGAAACGGAACAGAAATAAACGAAACGGTCTATGTTGTTCAAGCTCAATCCTATAACAGCGAAACGGATCGCGCGGTTCAAATCCATACGCCGCGCGTATTGGTCGTTGTGGATATTGGGCATTTTGTATGTCTTGAGCCTCGCGTCCGAACTAGTTTGCAACGACAAGCCGTTGATAGTGCGCTACAACGGCAAGACGTATTTCCCTGCGTTTAAATACTATGCGGTTGGCACATTCTTCGACAATGATTCGACGGATCGGATGAAAGCGAAGGACTATCGATTGATGGATTTTTCGAAGGAATGCTGGATGCTTTGGCCGCCGATTCGTTCGAATCCGTATGAACATATTCCTCCAGCTGAATTGTCGTGGCATACGCGAAGCACTGTGCGTCTGTACCGTCAGCCGCGAATTGCGAAGGCGGTGGTTTTGGCGGAGACATTTGAAATGGCGGATTTGACGGGCGGCGAGTTATTCGGCGTCGCGGAATGGAACGGCAAGAAAATCGATGAACTTTGGAATGTCCCAGAATCGTTTCAAAAGGCGTTGGCGGAACGATTTGCGAATCAAGCTTGTGATGCCGTGACGATCCGTTGTGATGGAAAGGATGGCATTGGTGCGGCGGAGTTGAGCCTGCTGGCCTACGAACCGCGCAAACGCGCTCCTAAAAAGGTGAACGTGACGTTGCGGGAATTCGCGACGGCGGCTGGCGGGGTGGACGGCAGTTGGCTTTTTGAATCACCGTATTATGAAGATTGGGACAAACCGCTTCGCCATCGTGATGCCTACGCCAAATTGCCGGAAGAATTGCGTCAAAAGATCACACAAAATCTGAAAACGCTTTGGGAAGGAAAGGAGGTTGCGGCGGAAACGGTTGAAATCGATGGTGTTGCATATGAATTAAGTTTTGAGGTTGAAGAAGTTCGCTATCCGTTCAGGCCTGTGCGAGGCATCGCTGAAGGCACGTCCACGCCCGCCCATTGGATGGGCTTGGACGATTCCGGCCGTGACGTTTTGGCGCGGATTCTCTATGGCTTGCGGACGAGCCTGAGCTTCGGGCTGATATTGGTCATCTGTTCGTTGTCGTTCGGCACACTGATCGGTAGCGTGCAGGGCTATCTCGGTGGATGGGTGGATATTACAGGACAACGACTTATCGAAATCTGGAGCGCGTTGCCGTTTCTGTATATCATCATTTTGATGGGCTCCGTCTATGGGCCGAGCTTCTGGCTACTGATCGTCTGCTACGCACTGTTCAACTGGATCGGCATGAGCTATTATATGCGTGCGGAAATGCTTCGACTGAAAAGACTTCCATTCGTTGAAGCGGCGAAGTGCCTCGGTCTGCCCGGCTGGAAGATCGTGTTGAAACATATCCTGCCAAATGCGCTCGTGCCGTTGGTGACGTTCTTCCCGTTCTCACTGGTCGGTGCGGTTGGCGCGTTGGCGGCGTTGGATTATCTTGGATTCGGACTGCCGCCGCCGACGGCGAGCCTTGGACAGCTATTGCAGCAGGCCCAAAGTCAGAAGTGGGCGTGGTGGCTGATTTTATATCCGTCGCTGGCGTTGTTTTTGGTAATGCTGCTCGGCGTGTTCATTGGCGAAGGCGTGCGGGAAGCGTTCGACCCGAAGCGGCAAAGCCGTCTCCAGTAGGAGCTAAAAGCCTAAAGCTTAAAGCTTAAAGCAAAATACAAGTAATCGGCCGCGCGGGAGCGCAGCCCTCCCAACTACTAACCACTAATCACTCAATAAAGGAAACAAATCATGAACAGAATCAAGGAGCAGATGATGGCGGGGCTTTTGGCATCGACGATTTTGGCGGGGACGATTCTCGCGGGCGGCACGCGGCTGATGTATGAAGGCAAGACGATTTTCGAATCGGAAGCGAAGGTCAGTTTTGGTGCGACGTATGGCGAACGCGCTGTGAAGGCCGTCGTCAACGCGAAGGAAGAAGGAAAGATTTCCGTTCGGACGGACAAGAAGCCTGTCCGCGTGTTCGTCAATCGCGAACTGTTGGATGCCGCCCAATGGAACTACTTGGAAGACAAGAAGATGACGACGCTGACCGTGCCAGCTGGTTCGACGAATGTACAGTTCCGTTTCGACGACATGGCGTCATTGAAACCGACGTCGCTGACCTTCAATGTCGCCGTCGATCCTGCGGCCAACGGCGGGAAACTGTCGCTGGAATTGAAGGGTACGAATGTCGATGAAAAGTTCTCCGGACAGGTTGCATGGCCGGACGACGCGGCGGGGCTGTATGAAGTGACTGTTTCGGAAAATTGCCTGTTGAAGCCTGTGAATGCGTCACGCGTGGATGACAAGACGTTCTTTCTTACCAAAGGCAGTGCGTTGCAAGTGGATGCGGAAGCTCCTGGCGGCAAGGCCCCGGATGTGAAATTGTCGCTGAAATGCGTCGGCAACGCGGTGAAGGTGAAGGCTCAGAATCGTGAAAAGCTGTTGGCACGGAAAGACATCGTGAAGTTTGAAGGCGAGGCGTTTGACCGCATGATCGGTGGCGAAGTGTCTATCAGCAAGGAACATAAGAACACAAGCGCGGGCGGTTGCATCTTCGCGTGGGGGACAACTGGAACGCGGTTGGAATGGGATGTCAAGGTTCCCGAAGCGGGAAAATACCATGTCGTGTTTGTGGCGGCCACACAGGAGACGGTCGCGTTGCGGAAGTTCATGGTGAACGGAAAGGCTGTGTCGGAAGCCGCGTTGATTGCATTCGACGGAACGGGCGGCTGGGGCCGTAGCAATCCGAAGGAATGGCAGGCTTTCGAGGCGGTTGGTGCGAACGGCAAGCCTGTGACGGTCGAATTCAAGGCTGGCGGCAACACGTTGGCTTTGGAGAACTTCTGCGGACAGCACATGAATCTGGATTGCATTGTGTTGTATAAGTAATTTGAGGTGGCGCGTGCGTCCCGCCTGCGCCAGACAGTGGGGGGACGCCGATGGCTTTTTAAACGCTAAGATGCGGATGACAAAAAGCGTTGTAGGAAAAAATAGGATTTGCGTCGATTTTTTTATGAGAATGGTTGCGTTTTAATTCTCAAGGTATAAATTAGTGCGTTTACCATTATGAATAAAGAGAAATAGAAACGAAACGATTCAGAATACAGCGAAAGAGCTCGTAGGAGTGTGCGCTTTGGGAAGCAATTTTGGTAATTTAGGTGACTTCTTTCCGGAAACGGAAGTAAAATGCCGTATTCGTGGATGCGGAAACATGATTCGCGTCTCGAAGGAAGAAGTGATACAGAAGTTGGCAAGCGGCAAGAATCCACGTCCTGAAAAGATGTGCGAGGAATGCTATGCAATATTCCAGACCCTTGAGGATAAGACACTTCCATGTTCCACGGAAGGTTGTGACGGAACATGGGTGTGGAACCGTCACGCCCAATTGGAGGCGATGCGCAAGCAGAAGACGGACAATCCGGTGCCGCCCCATGGGCTGTGCGAGAAGTGCAGGGCGGAGGCGTCGAAAGTGGAACCGCAGGAGCGGCCCTGCCGTTTGCGCGGCTGCAAAAACACATGGACATGGACGGCTCGTGAGCAGATCGCCAGTGGCGGCAAGCCGCCGGCGCCGCGTCTTTGCGACGAATGCTTCAACTTGCTGAAGCCGTTGAAGGACGATTATCTCCCGTGCCGTATCAAAGGCTGCAAAAACCATGTGCTTTGGACTCGTTACCAACAACTTGAGCATATCAAATCCGGCAAGAGTCTGGACAATCCGCCGCGCCGCATGTGCGACGAATGCTTCAAGAAATACAACGAACTGAAGGACGAGACGCGTCCCTGCAAGATCAACGGCTGCAAAGGAACGTGGACGCTGACCGCATACGAGCAGTTGGAAGTCATTCGCAATACGCCGGAAGGGCAGGAGCCTGTCATGCCGCAGCGCATGTGCAAGGAATGCTTCGACTTCTACGCGAACGCGAAAGATATCGAAGTACCTTGCCAGAACAAAGGCTGCTCGAACAAGTGGATTTGGACGCGCAGCATGCAGCTTGGCGCGCATGTTCACGGCGTCAATCACACGCCTGTCCGTCTGTGTGACGATTGCTTGAAGGCGTTTATGTCGCTGAAGGATGAAGAGCGTCCATGCAGTGTTCAAGGTTGCACGGGCACATGGACTTACTCTGTGAAAGACCAGATTCGTGACAAATGCAACCAGCGTGAGGAGCCGAAACGCCGTTGCGCTTCCTGCCAGGAGTTCCTGCAGAACCACAAGGCGGAGGATTTGACATGCGAACGTTGCGGTGCCACATTCAAGTGGTCCGTGCAGGAACAGCTGCAGGTCCATCTCGGTATTTTTGCGAAGCCGACGCTTTGTTCGTCTTGCGCGACGAAGGAGATTGGCGAGGCGAGCCCCACTGGTGAGATTAAGATTGTCAGCCGTCCTGTAATCCATATTCCGACGTCCGGCCCGTGGAACGGTGACGAAATCGTTCGCGACCGTCCTGTCCGCATGGATCATGCGGCGGTCACGGCGATGGAAGACGCGAAGATCCGCGTGGTCTGCATTGGAGACGAGCAGACGCTGTCGATGGACGACGTCGAGAAGTCGTGGCCCGCGTTACTGGAGAACAGTCTCCAGAAGCGCTTCCAGTCGAAAGGCAAGCTCAGTGTTTTGAACGCCGGTATCAAAGGCTGTGGTACCGCGCAGGGCGTGTTGCGTTATGGCCGTGACATTGCGCCGTTCAAGCCACATCTGGTGGTGTTCTCCTTCACATGGGCCGATGCGAAGCTTCCCATGAACAAGACGTTGGACGACGAGGCGTTGGCCAACCGTCTGGCGGCCGCGAACACGGCGTTTGAAGAATTCGTCGCGGCGTTCAAAGAGACGGACACGAAACTGCTCTGCTGGTTGCCGAATCCCGTCTATCCGCAGAACAGCGACGAGAAGTCGTTTGATTCGGACGCTTTCAAAGCCTGGGCGGAATGCCAAGTGAAGCTCTACGAATCGTTGACGAATCAAGTTCGCCAGAACTGCAAGCGTTTTGAGATTCCGTTGGTGGATGGCCGTGCGCTCTTTGAAGTTGGCGGTACTCACAGCGCCCAGAAGTGGATGTCCAATTGGTTCATGCACAATGAACAAGGCGCGGCGAACATTGCGAACTGGATCGAAGACGCAATCGTCAAGAACAAGCTGATTGACGCGGATGCGTTTGAGGATGAAGTCGTTGCGGAGCCGGAAGTTGCTGCAACGGAAGCTACGCCGCAAGCGGAAGCCGCTCCAGCGGAAGCTCCGACGGTAGAAGCTGCTCCAGCAGAAGCCGTTGAAGCGGAAGCCCCAAAGGCGGAAGCCGTTGAAGCGGAAGCGCCGAAGGCGGAAGCCGTTGAAGCGGAAGTTCCAAAGGCGGAAGAATCGGAAGCGGCTGTTGAAAACGCGCCGTCGGAAGAAAAACAGGAAAATTAAAAAATCGTATAATCAACCAATCCTTTTCCCCGTGGTCACGGGACAGGTAAACAACAACAAACAGTCAAGAGAGGACAGGTCATGCGTGAAATGATGAAAATGTCGGTCGTGTGTGTGATGGCTATTTTGGTGTGCTTCGGCTGCACGAAGAAAGCCAAAGTGAATTTGGATGGTCTGGATCAGAATCCGGCCGGTTCCGTGCAGGAAGGCGAAGGCGGCACGGCTGGCGGCAATGGTTTCGGCGGCGCTTTCAATGGAGCGGATCCGTTTGTCATTCCAGTTGCTAATACGAATGGCGGCGATGGCGCGTTTGGTGCTGGTGCTGGCGGTAACAACGGTATCGGCGGCAGTGGCACGTGGACCGATGTGAATTCCGCTCTGGCTGGTAGCGATGCCGAAAACTTCGTGAAGAACGGCCAGTATTTCGCGCAGAAAGTTTATTTTGACTTCAACCGTTCGGAAGTCCGTCCGTCCGAACGTCCGAAACTGGAAGCTCTTGCGAATCATCTGCAGAGCAATCCGACGTTTGGCGTCGTGATCGAAGGCCATTGCGATGACCGCGGCAGTGACGAATACAACCGCTCCCTGTCCGAACGCCGTAGTTTGGCCGTGAAAGACTATTTGGTCTCCCTCGGCATCTCCGCCGAACGCATGCGCACCGTCAGCTACGGTGAAGACCGCCCCGACGTTCCCAACGCCCGTACGGAGCAGGAGCATCAGCTGAACCGCCGTGCGCAGTTCCTGGTCGGCGCCATCCGCTAATGGTGTAACGACGGCGTCCCGCCGTTGGATGATGTATCGACGGCGTCCCGCCGTTGGATGATGTAACGACGGCGTCCCGCCGTCGGAAATACATTTACAGCCGTGATTGCTTCACTTCGAGGAGTGTGGGAATCACGGCTTTCTTTATATAATTAAGGTATAGATGGACGATATGGATTCAGCGTATTTGGAGGTCTGCGCGGCGGTGGCTTTCCATGATGGGAAGTTGCTGTTGGCGAGCCGTCGGCCGGGCGGAAGTTTGGCCGGCAAGTGGGAATTTCCGGGCGGCAAGCAACGCGACGGCGAAAGTCTGGCGGATTGCATCCGCCGTGAGCTTCAGGAGGAGCTTGGACTGGAAATCACCGATGCTTTGGAGCTGTTTTCTCTTGTCCATCGTTATCCTGAAAAGACGGTCCGCCTGCATTTCATGTTGTGCGATGTGACGGAAAACTGCCGCCCGGAAGCGAAGGAAGGGCAGTCGTTTGGATGGCATGACCATTTGCAATTGAACAATTTAGATTGGGCTCCCGCGGATCGCGAAGCTTGCGAAATGCTAAAAGGCGATGGACAGTTGTCCCGCATGGCGGATGTCGCTGTCGCAGAACCATCGCGGACGGATCAGTTCCGTTCGTGGTTGCGTGGGCAGGGGAGGGCGCCGAACTGCCGCGAATTGGGCAAGCCGTCGTGGCTTCGTGCGCCGTTCATGGGTGGTAAGGAACATGTTGAGATGCGGTCGTTGTTGCAACGCGCGAAGTTGCATACGGTTTGCGACAGTGCGAAATGTCCGAATCGCGGCGACTGCTGGAAGCATCGTACGGCGACGTTCATGGTTTTGGGCGATATCTGTACACGCAACTGCAAATTCTGTTCTGTGGGTCATGGCAAGCCGCGTCCTGTGGATGTGAATGAACCTCAACATGTTGCGGAAACAGTCGAAACGCTTGGCTTGCGTTTCGCCGTCATCACTTGCGTGACGCGCGATGATTTGCCCGACGGCGGTTCCGCACATATCGCGGCGACGGTTCAAGCCATCAAAACGCGTTGTCCTGAGGTGAAAGTCGAAGTGCTCGTCAGCGATTGCAAAGGTTCGCATGATGCTGTCGATACGGTACTTGCGAGCGGCGTTTCTGTTTTTGGCCACAACATCGAAACGGTGGAACGGTTGACGCCAATCATCCGTGGCTATGCGACTTATCGCGGTTCGCTGGATGTGTTAAAGTATGCCGCGCAACATGTTCCGAAAGATTGCGTCGTGAAGTCCGGCATGATGTTGGGGCTTGGTGAAACGGCGGATGAAATCCGTCAGGCGTTGGTTGATTTGCATGACGCAGGCGTGTCGATTGTGACGTTGGGGCAGTATTTGCAGCCGACGAAAGACAACTGGCCAGTGGCACGGATGGTTCCGCCGGAGGAGTTCGACGAATGGAAACGCATCGCGGAGAAGGAGATAGGATTTTCATGCGCTGTCTGCGGACCGTTGGTCCGCAGTTCCTACCACGCGAGCGAAGCATTTTCAAAAAGCGGCCTTTAATCCTTTATTGGAAACTACAAGAAATTGGTAATCTGAAAGTTCTGAGAGAACTGGAATGTCTGGAAATGCCTTGATTACAAAATATCCAGAGTTTTTCCAGAATTTCATTGCCTGATTAATGCTGAATTTATGAGGACACGGGGGGTTTCAGGCGGATTTGCAAGAACCTTTTTTTCTTCTATATCCAGTTCGACATATCATATACCAGAACAAAAAAATAGAAAACGGTCGCTTGCGGAATATTCGAAGAAAAGTAAATTAAGTGGCAATTAGGCAATTACCAACTTTGGGAAATTGCTCTCTTTCGCTTCGCTTCACCCACTGCTTTCTTGGCGCCTACGGTGTTGCTTTCTTGCAAAAAAACATCATGGGGAACAGAGCATATCAATAAATTAAGGTATAGCAATGAAGATACTTACGGTTTTCATGTTGTTGGATGTCGGTTTGGTTTTTGCCGCTGGCGAAATTCCGTTCTCGTCATATAAGACTGTCGTCAGTGATTTCCATTTATATTGCGGGGCATCTGTCGCGGCGTCGGACTACATAGAGTTTCCTGCCGTTCCGCAGAAAGATGGCATGACTGTTGTCCTTAAGTTGAACCAGCGAATAGTCGGCAGTTTGGACAGCGGCTGGAACCGATATTGTGGAATCGAACTTAACGGGACTGACGTCGGCGCTTTCACAAAGTCGAATTATCCACGGTTGCTTTTGCGCGGACCGGTAATGCATACGACGCATCCAAAGGAGCAGGAAGTGCCGTATTGGCTGAATTCCACGCATCCGTATCTGTTGTGCATGTTCGGTCCTGTGGACAACGACCATCTGGACAACCGCATCATCGACCGCGAGTTCGGCTACGACTTCTATATTGTGGTCGATGATTTGGTAAACAAGTTGGTCATCGGCGCTGACGACCGTGTCGAGAGCAACAAGACGAATCGTTTGCGTTTCTTCAACGCCCTGCCAAAGCATATTGTCGCGACATCGCTTTTTGTAAAGGAGGCGACTTTCGGCTACGTTCCCACCAACAAGATTAACGAATTGAGCGGCGTGAAGATGAAGGAAGTCAAGCCAATAGCAAAGCCTGTGGCGATTGTAAAGGGCGACGGTTTCATGATGAATGTCAGCCGACATGGCGGCATGGAGCTTGTGATTGGCGAGGGGCGCGTTTATTTTGAGAGCCAGTTCAGTTATCCGATGCAGCCTGCAATGAAATACAACACATTCGGCATTGATGAAATCAGCGGTGAACAGGGCATTTCCGCGAATGTCGATAAAGACGGCATTTTATACAAGACGAAGACGCTTGAAATCAAGCGAACAATACGTTCTTGCGGACACTATCTTCGTATTACAGACAGCGTGAAGAACATATCGACGGCGGATGTCGGGCTGGTCTGGAAGAACAACGCATTTTTCAGCGGCGACATGCCGTCAGTTTGGAGAATCGCGGGTGTAAGCGCATGCAATACCTCGAATGCGTTTGCGGCGATGAATCCGACGATTTACATGTCGGACAACAAGAATTGCGGAGTCGGCATAATAGCGGAGGACACGGTCAGCCGCAATCTGATTTTCATGCAGACCGAGAGCAATGCGGTTATCATGGGAAGCAATGGCGTTGGCATTCAGGCGGGAAAGACGCTGGAGTTGGAGTGGACGATTTATCCGCTTAAGCGTGATGCAATGGACTATTTTGACTTTATCAACACGGTTCGTGAGGACTGGGGCGTGAACAACACGATTCCAGGCCCGTTCCTTTTCTCGATGAACGAAAAGCCAGGCATCAACCTCCAGTTCGGATTCATCAACAAATGGCACAATTATTCTGATGGCTGGGGCATGACGGACGAGCAGTTTGTCAAACTGCTTAAAGACACAGCTGCGCCTCTGCGCGCAAAGTATCCAGGCATCAAATTGCTTGGCAAGGTCGAAACGAATCTTGTGCCGTTCACGGTTACGCAATATGAATGGAGCAAGGATTTGCCGCTGACGCGTGGCGACCGCACAAATCCAAAGACCAAATATGCGCAGTATCTCTCGCCCGAATTGTCGGAGAAACTTGTTGCGGTTTCACCATATCGCGATTCAATGCTTTGGAATGCCAATGGTGGCGTCATGATTGACAACTGGTACACATACAACCATGATGACACTATCAATCTCATGGTGCAGGTCGAGACTGGCAACTCGCGCTATAAGAAGTTCATGGAACAGATAGAAGTCATCATGGACAAGGCGGGGCTTAACGGCCTTTACATCGACCAGTTCAACCCAGGCCCGCGCGA
>JAEEGK010026990.1_pt1 | contig 11641 bp, 5 predicted proteins | sample 8958771 | NCBI WGS metagenome assembly JAEEGK01 (sample SAMN16246547, study PRJNA631951) | gut metagenome | biome: gut microbiome; feature: rumen; material: SC-attached | host: Bos | place: Iran: Karaj | collected 2018-10 | reverse complement strand
AAAAAAATAGTATACCAATTGAAGATATAAAAGAATTAAAAAAAAAATATAAAAAAAAAAAATTTAAAAAAATAAATAGAAATATAGTTAATAATTTAATAAAATATAATAATAATAAATTTCATATTTATTTATGTGAAAAAATATTTTATAATGAAGAGGATTTAGAAACATATATTGGTCCAATGAAAGCATCAAATTTAAAATATAAAAAACCAGAAAAGAAAAAAAAAATGAAAAATTATAAATAGATTTTCCAAAAAAAAATAAATAAACAGTTTTAATTAAAATTTTAAAATATTATTTATAAAACTATTATTATTTATATGAAAAAAATTTTCATAAAATAAATAAAAAAAATATTTTAAATTAAATAAAATTGCTTTTGAAAAAAATATGGGAAACAATTCAATATGTTCATGTAAAAATAGTGACATAAACACAGAAAGTTCAATAATAAGAGAAGATAAAAATCGTAATGATTTATTAAAAAAAAGTAGAAGTGAAGCAACATTTAACTCAGTATTAGAAAAAAAATCAAAAAAAGAAAAAGAAAATCTAATTTCAAATATAACATCTCCAAGATTAAAAGAAATAGCATTAAACAATTATGCAAAAAAAATAACAAACTGTTTAAAAAAAGGAGTAGAAAAATTAAAACAAAACCCAAAAATTTACAGTAAAAAAAATCAATTATCAAAATTTTCAACAACAACAAATTCAAACAATTCAAATAACCAAAATTCTAATTTTAAAAACTCAAATCAAAAACAAAAATATTTTAACAATCAAAATAATAATAATCACATAAAATCATCCTCAGTAAACAATTCATCATTTCCTCAAAACGAGCTTCAAAATTCCTTAACAACATCCTTACAAAAAGAATCCCAAAAACCAAAACAACTTTCATTTCAAAACTCAAATTTTAAATATTATGGTTCATATAATCAAAATTCAAAAGAAGGATTTGGTATTCAAATATGGAATGATGGTGCAAAATATAAAGGATATTTTTTAAATAACAGAGCAAATGGTATAGGACTTTTTATACATAGTGATGGAGATAAATATTTAGGTAACTTTAAAAATGATCATCTTCATGGTTATGGTATTTATACACATAATAATGGAGCAATTTATAATGGAGAATGGAATGAAGAAAGTCAAGAAGGAATTGGTATTGAAACATGGAAAGATGGTTCAATTTATAAAGGTTGTTATAAAAATGGAAAAAAAGATGGTATTGGACAATATATTTGGAGTGATAATTCAAAATATGAAGGTGAATGGAAAAATAATTTTTTATGTGGTTATGGTATTTATTATTTTAATGATGGTAGAATTTATTTTGGACAATGGGATAAAAATATGATGAATGGACTTGGTGAATTTTGTTGGAAAGATGGTAAAAAATATTTTGGATTTTATAGAAATGATAGAAAAGAAGGTTTTGGTATTTATTCTTGGAAAGAACCTAAAAAAATTTTTATTGGATTTTGGGCTGATGGAAAACAAAATGGTGTTGGGAAATATATGGATTGTCAAAGAATTAGATTTGGTATTTGGGAAAATGGAAAAAAATTAAAATGGTTTAGTGATGAAAGTGAAATTTATCCTTTTTTAGATGAAGAAAAAGAAAGGTTTCAAGATTTTTTTAAATTTGGTTTTGATGAAATGAGTTGTTTTATTGAACAATTAGATAATGATAAAAATGAATTGTGCTTGTTGTAGGTTTTTTTATTTTTTTGTTTTGTTTTGTTTTGTTTGTTTTTTTACTTTATAAAGTAATTTATATTTGAAAAAAAAAATATATTTTCATACTTTTTATTATTATTATAGTTTTAAATTTTTATTTTTTTTTTTGATTTTTTTTTTATTATAATAAAAGAAAATTAAAATAAAATAAGTTATTATTATATTATATTATGAATAATATTTTAAAATGTTTCTTCTTCAATTTAAAACTATTATCCTAATAATTTTTATTATTCAAAAAATAAATTCATTTAAAAAATTTCCAAATGATACAAAATGTGAAAAATATGGAAGTATGTTAATTCATCATTTGATAACAAAAGAACCATATCCAAAAGAATATAAAGACTTATATAAATTATTAATGAATAGTGGAACATTTTTAGAAGATTTAGGAAATTATTATGGTTGTAAAAAAATACCATATGCAAATTATTATTTATTATCTGCATCAATGGATGGTTTTACTCAATTTATTGGATTATGTTATTTTAAAGAATGTAATGTTACAAAATTAAAAAATACAATAAATAATCTTTTTCAATTTGCAAAAGAAAATTTTAATTTTAATTTATTAACTGAAGATTCTATTAAATTTTACGATCCAGAACAAGAATCAATTAATCAAAAAAAAAAACATAAAATTCATTTAATTATATACATTTTCTTTTGTATTATTTTCATAATAATTTTCCCTTTATTAAATTATCTTTATCCAAAAAATAAATCTTTATCACATTTTAATATTAAAAAAAATTTTATAGATAATTTCACAATAAAAAAACCAAAAAATAATACAGAAAAAAATTTAAAAATTTTTAATGGAATAAGGGTAATAACTTCAATTTGGATAGTTTTAGGAGAATTTGTTCAAATTCCTGCATATTATGTTAAAAATATGGCAGATATGTATTTTCTAAGTAAAAAATGGTATTTTCCAATAATTTCAAGTGCTTTTTTTACAGTTGATATTTATTTATTTATAGCTGGATTTTTTTATTATTTTAATTTAAGTAAAAAATCAAATAATAAAAATAAAAATAATAGAAGAAATAATCTTTTTCATATTTTTCAAAGATATTTTAGAATATTACCAAGTATGTATTTTTATACTATTTCTGCTTTAATTATTACTCCTTTTATTACTAATGGACCAAATTATCAAATGATGAAAACTTTAATTGGAGGTTGTGATTATAATTTTTGGCATAATTTACTTTTTATTAATAATTTTATGGTTTATGATGATAAAAATAGAGTTTGTATTTGTAATTTATGGTATCTTTCTTCTTTAGTACAATATGCTTTTTTATTTACTTTAATATTTTATTTTTGTTATAAAAAAAAAATAGTAAGAATTTTTATTTTTTGTTTATTTTATATTCTTTCTTGTATTATTCAAATTAAAATTATGATTAAACATAAATTTACTTATAATGATGTTAAAAGAACTGATCCAAATACTGATCCATTTACTTTTTTATATTTTTCAAAACCATATGAAAGAATAAATCCTTTTATTATTGGAATAGGATTTTCATATTTATTTGTACATAGTAAAATATATATTAATGATTATAAAAATGGAAATTTTGAAGATGAAGAAGTTTATAATGAAAATGATATTATTTTAAAATTTAATAATTTATTAATTAGTAATGATAAAATATTTTATTTTTATTTAAGTATAGGAATAATTATTTTTCAAGGAATTTTTTGGACTTCAAGTTTATCAAATCATTATTTATTTTCTGATTTAGAAAATGCACTTTCATTAACTTTTACAAAAGATTTTTTTGTAATTGGATTAGGAATAATTATTCATTGTATTTTAATTGGTAAATTAAATTTTATTAGAAAATTACTTTCTTTTGATATTTATGAAATATTAAATAATGGAGGAATGGGTGTATTAATTTTTCATGATTATTTTATTAATATGTTTATTTATCAATATGCAGGAATTATTTATCAAGGAAATGCAGATTTGATTTTTTTTACTTTTGGTATTTATATTATTTCTGTTTTTTTTGGATATGGAATTTTACCTTTTTTTGAAAGTCCTATTATTAAAATAACTAAAAGTAAATTTGATGTTGAATTAATTAATTTTTGTATTGATGAAAATATTAATATTGAAGATGATATTATTAATAAAAATAATAAAAAAAATAAAAAAATTATTAATATAAATGAAGAAGAAATTATTTTAAAAGAAGAGAATTGATTTATAAAATAAATAAATATTTTATAATTATATAAAATAAATAATTTGTTACAAATATATGAAAAAAAAGAAAAAAAATATAAATATAATAATCTAATATATTATTAAAAATTCTTTACCTTTTTAAAATAATACTAACAAAAATAAAACAAAAAATCTATTTTTTTTCTTCTTCTAATTTCTTAATAACTTGTCTTAAATTTTCAACCATATGACTCATATTTTTATAATCAGATCTCAAACTTCTAATTTCTTTTTCTAATTCTTCAACTCGCGTTCCTAATGCTAAATTTTCATCAAATAATTGTTGAATTAATTCTTTTGATTCAATAGACTTTAAAGGAATAATTAAATTAATTTCTGAATTATCTAAATGAACCATTGGTGTTAATTTCACTGATAAAATATTATTATCATTAATTATTTCATAATTTTTTTCATCAAAAATTCCAATTAAATTATTATAAAGTTCATCAATATTTTCAAATAATTTAAAATAACGACTTTTACTTTTAAAAAAATCAACTGTATATTCATCTTCATATACTGTTTTTAAAAGAGAATCATTTTGTTCAAATAAAAAGTTTATTTTGTCTTTTTGTTTTGATATTGTAAATTCATATAATTTTGAACTTATTGTTATTAAAAATACTTTTTTTTCTGGTTTTGAACGAATACTATTTTTCTTTACAACTGTTGAAGGGGTTTTCTCCATTTAAAATTTCTATTTTAATAGTTAAATATTTTTTTTTAGAAATTATTTTTTTTATTAATTTCTTTTATATTAGGTTAGATTATTTTTAACTTTAAAATTTAAATTTTGAATATTTTATTTTCTTATTTATTTATAGTACATAATATTATACTAGATTTTAAAAATATAGAAACTTTATTTATATATTAAAAAATAAAAATACATATTTTAATTATTTTGAATTTAATCTTTCAAGATCGTAATATTTTAATATTTTTTTTGAAGTATCTTCTAATTTTATATCATTTAAAAGTTTATATTCTTTTATATTTTGAGTTATATTATTTACATCAATATAATTTATTGAATCTAATCTAAATATTTTTTTTTTAATTGTCATATTATTCTTTATTCTCTTTCTAACTGAAAAATAATCATTATTAATACTTAAAAATTTTTTTTTATCTTCTGAATTATTTTGGGTTTGAGAAAAATTAATTTTATTTTTGGAAAAACTTTTAAAAGGTTCAATTAATTTAAAAGCATTTTTTTTAAAAGAATATTTTTTAAATTGAGACTTTAATAAATTAGTTATTATTTCTCTTCTTGATAAATTATTATTCACATTTAAATTTAAGTTTATTTTTTTAATACAAAAATTATTATTTTGATTATTTACTTTTGGTATTATTTCATTTGATTTATTTTTAAATTTTTTTTTTTTTTTATATTCATAGGAAAATTTTTCAATATTTTGTTCATTTCTTGATGTAGAAAATTGATTTGTTTTCTCATTATTAAAATTATTTTTATTAATATTTTTTTCTTCCTCATTTTCGTTGAATTTTGAATAAGAATTAATCATTTTTAAAGTATTTGTTATGTCAATATTTGTTGTATTTGAAATGATTGAAGAGATTGAATTATTATTAAATATTTTATTTGGTTTAATTGCATTATTATTACTTAAATTTCTAGTTATATTTTCTGAAAATATTTTTCTTTTAATTATATTATTTGGATTAAAAATTATAAAATTATTTAAAAATTTTTTTTTTAATTGATGAGTCGAATTCATTAATCTATTATTTATTTGTGAATTATCTTTATGAAAAAAAATATCAATTTTATTTTTTAATGTTTTATTAATATTACATTTATCTTTTAATTTTTCGAATAAAGAATTTTTTATATTATTTGACTCGTTTAATAATTCTGAATTAACTTTTAAATATTTACTTGATAATTCAATTGAAGGAGAAAAATGTCCTTGATTAATTTTTGAAATTTTTTGTGAAAAATAATATTCTTCAATATGTTTTTTATTTGTTTTTAAAGATAAAATCTTTTTCATTTTTTCTTTTTTATATTTTATTTTATAGATATTATTATTATTGTTAGTATTACTATTATTTCTATTATTTGTATTTTTATGATTAATATCATTTGTTAAATATTTAATTCCAATTTTATTTAATCCATTAAATATTTCTTTATATTCTTTACTTCTATTTACTAAATTATTTAGGAAAATTAAATAATATTTGAATTTATTATCTAAAAATTGATTAGATAAAATTTTTGCTAAAAAATAACATTTATAAGAAGTAAAAATATTTCCTTTTTCTTCTTGACAAAAACCAAAAAATAATAATGCATTTGAAAAATTCAAAAATATTTTTTTTTCAAATTTTATTTTTGGATAATTTATTATATTAACATTTCCAAATTTAAAAATTAATTCTCTAAAACAATAATCAATACATTTAATACAATATTTTTCAACTTTTTTAATATCATGATTAATAAAAAATTGTTTAGCTATACATAAAAAAATTTCCTGACATAAATTTAAAGTATAAACACTTTTTATATAATTATTAAAATTAAATATTAATTTTTCTCCAAGAGATAAATAATAATTAACATAAGGAATTTGATTTAATTTTTCGTGATGGGAAGATTTAACTAAAATTAATTTTAAAAATAATTGAATTATTTTTTCAATATAAAGTACTTGTTCATTTTGATAAACATTTGGAATTTCTTCTATTAATATATTAAATTCTTTTATTATTTTAGAATAATATTTTTCTATACTTACTGCAATATTTGAATTTGCTAATTTCAATTGATATAATTTGGAATTACAAATTGAATTTCTTTTATAAATATCTTTTAATATCTTAGTTGATGATTTTGAAAAAGTTAATATATTATTTATTTTTAGTCTAAAATTTTCTTTTGTATTTTCATTTTTGGACTTTGAATATTTTATTATTTTATTATTTATAATTTTAATTAAAGTTTCTATTTTTAAAAATAATAATTCTTCTGATTCATGTAATTGATGATAAATTGAAAAATTCCCTTCGATTTGATTTAATACTGTTTTATATTCCCTTTTTTTTAATTTACTATAAAGAAAAATTTTAAACATGTTAAATTGAATTTTTAGATTTTTAATTTTTACTTCATCTATACTTTTATTTTGGAAAATATCAATATTATTTTCTGATTCATTTATCTTATTTTCTATTATTTTCTGTTCTAATTTTTCTTTTATTAATTGCATAATATCTTCATTTTCATTTTTTTGTATTTCCATTTTAATTGTATTTTTTATTAATTTAATAATAAAATAATTTTAACAATTTTCTCTATTAATTTTTTTCATTATTATATATATTTTCTTCATAGAAATGAAGATTTCTTTAAAGATAAAAATTAATACATTAATTTAAAGGATTTTTTGATATAAATGTCTATTATTATTAATTATGAGGTTATTAGATTGATTTTTCATTTTTATTTTAAAATATTTTTGTTATATAATATGGTCAATGAAATAATATAATATTATTTAAATTAAAATTTGAGTTTTTAAAATGTATTTTTTTATTCATGAACTTTTTTGTTTAATGTATTTAGTAAATATCTTCTTTCTTTTATTAAATAATTTATCTATAATTTCTATATTCATAAAAATTTAATGAATTCTTTAAATATATTCAAATTTATTTTATTTTATTCATAAAAAAAATAAAATAAATTATACTAATTTTTTTAAATCAATTATTTATTATTTAAAATTATATAATGGAATTTTCAAATAAAAAATGAAAATATGAAATTAATTGTGGATATTTATTCCAATGAATAAGAATTTATTTTAAAATAAATTATTTGATTCCAAAAATTGATATGAAGATTATTATTATTTTTAACAATTTGATTATTTAACAGTGAATAATAAGTGGTTATTAGATAATTAAAATAAATAATAAAAAAAAAAAACTTAATAAATAATATAAAGAATTAAATTATTTAATTTTTATTTGTCTTTATTTTTTTAATCAATTTAAACAAAAGAAAAAAATGGAAAATAATAAAATTTCCCTTCAAGATATTTTAAAACTTCCAATATCATCATATCGTTTTATAGTTACAAACTATAATTCTCCGCCATTGAAAAAAACAACATATGATACAGTTTTATTAGTATATGATACAAAATTCCCAATTTCAAAAAAATATGTTGCAAAAAGAAGATATACAGAATTTAAAGTATTTTATGATGAAATAATAAAAAAATACCCAAATATAAATTTACCAGAATTTCCAAAAAAATTACAAATAATAGAAAAAAAAAGATCAAGAGTAGAATATTTTAAAATTTTATTTAAAACATTATTTTTAAAAGTTAAAGATAATGAAGATACTAAACAAGATATAATTTATAAATTATATAGTTTTCTTTTTTATACAAATGATTATGAAGTATATGATCTATCAAAAGAAGAAATTATAAAATATTTTCAAATTAAAGAATCAAATTTAGAAAAAAATGAAGAAAAAAAAGGAAATCAAATCAATGAAAAAGTAGAAGAAAAAATGAAAGAAAAATATATATTTAAAAATAAAATAATAAAAGAAATTTCAAAAGAAGAAAAAATCGAATTAATAAAAACAAAAATATGGGATGATCTTTTAGTAAAAACATATAAAAAAAAATATAAACTAAAAACAATAAAAATAGAGAATCAATGTTTAATGATATATAATAATAAAACTCAAATATCAGATTTTAATTTTTTAGTTCCATTATATAAAATGAATATTGAATTATATAGAGTAATAAAACCAAACACAACAAAAAATCCTTTAAATACAAATATATCAAAAATTATATCACCAAAAGAATTAGAATTATTATATGAAAAATATCCAAATGTTGAAATTGGTTTTTTAGATTCTGAAATAGAATTAAAATTACATCACGATTATGATAATAGTGATTTATATATTAAATTTACTAGTGATTTTACAATAGTAAAAATTTATACTTTTTTAAAAATTCTCGAAATAAATTCATATTCTAGAAAATCTGAATGTGAATATATTTCAGAAATTAATGAAACTAATTCTAATATTTATGGTAAATTAATCATTAAATTAATTAAATTAAAAGTTCCAAAAGATAATAAAAATACTTTTAAAATAAAACTAAATTTATATCCTTATACATTTCCAACAAAAAAATTTGAATATGATGAAAATTTAGATATTAAAGAATATATTATAAATCAAACATTTGGAATTCCACTTCATAATAGATTTATTTCTTTAAAAATATCAGTTTATTTATTAACAAGTAAATTATTATCAAAAAATGAAAATGAAGAATTAATTGGAGAATATTCAATTAATTTACCAGAATTAATAAATAATTTTTCTTATACAAATAATACAATAACAGGAGAATTAAATCCAATTTCAGATAAAGAAAAAGATAAAGAAAAAGTTAAAGGATTTAATATCGTTTTTAAATATAAAAATTTATCTTCTTTTTTAGCTTTAGTAATTAAAAATTCAAATAAAAATATTATTGAAAATTATCCTCTTGGAAATGGATTAGAAGGTCCTTATAAAATTGGTATTTTATTTAAAAGAATTAAAAGAATTTTTATTATGATTAGTTCAGTTGTAGAATTTTTTAAATCAATTATTTATTTTAAATATCCTATTTTTAGTTTATTTTTTTTAATTCTTGAAATATATTATTTCTTATTTTGTGATACAAGATATTTATTATCTCATTTTTTAATAATTTTAATTGTTTTATTTTTTTGTTTTTCTAAAACTTATCAAAATTATTTATCAAAATATATAAATTCTATTTTTTTTTTTTTTAAAAATCCTTATGATAAATCTTGTCAATATGTTAAATGTCAAAAAGATTTTCAAAAAGAAAAACAAAATGATTATTTAGTAGCAGATGAAAAACCAAAATTTAAAATTCCAACTTTAAAAAGTATAAAAGATATAAGAAAAAATTATTCTGAAGTAGTGTTTAAATTATCCACAATATTAACGAATATTGAAAAAGCTAAAAATTTATTTTTATGGACAGATCCACTTTTATCTTTTTATTTCTTTCTATTAATGATTGGATTAATTATGATATATTATAATATTCAAATTAGATTTATTTTATTATATGGAATAACAAAAAAATTTATAAAAGGTATGTTTTATTATAAAAATAAATATAAAAATAATAAAGAGGTTGCAAGTATAATATTAAAAAATGCTTATTTATTTTATATAAATCAAACAAAAAAAAGAATTGAAAAGGATCAAAATAGATTTTTAAAACTAACTTTTAATGAAAAATTACAAAAAATTATTTTGAATAGTTTTAAAGTACATGCAGAAATAGAAATAAATGAAGATATATTTAAAAAAGTTTTAAATATGGGTGACTTTATAGAAGAAATTGGTAATTGTGAAGATTTATTATATATTTCAAAAAATTCCGAATTATATCATTATACTATTAATGATTATGAAATTTATCATAAGAACATTCAATTAGAAGATATTTTAATATATTATATTCAAAATATTAAAAGTGATTATTACTTAGCTAGTAATGAATTAAATGATAGTGAAGATGAAGATGATTATTTTTATCTTAATAAAAATATAAATGAAGATGATTGATTTTTTTTTTGAAAAAAAAAATGTTTTTTTTAACTCAATTTAATTTATTTAATTTAATTATATTATTTTATTAATTTTTAAATCATTTCATTATTAAAGAATAATATAAACTTTTATAATATATAATTAATATTTAAAAATTAATCTAAATCCATATTTCTAGGGTCATCTTCAGTTTTATCTGAATCATCATCAATTTGATTTTCTTCTTTATTATCAATATTTTCAATATTAATTATATTATTATTCTTATAATTAATATTGATTTTATTATTATTATTATTATCATTATCAAATTCATCTGTTTCATAGTTATTTAGTAATAATTGTCCTTCTTCTTTCTTCTTTTGTTTTTCTTTCTTTTTCTTTTCTTTTTTTCCTTTTTCACCTTTTTCATTTTTTTTCTTTTTATCTTTATGTTTTTTTTCTTTTTTCTTTTTTTCTCTTATAATTCTAAAAATATCTTCTCTAGATTCAAATTTATTAACAATAGTATTTTTAATTTCTTGAATAGGATTAATTTGTTTGATTATATCTTTAATTTTTATATCATCTTTTTTATTTAAAGTGTCAGAGTTTAAAATTTTTAATTTTAATTTACTTTCTTTTTTCTCATTTTTCTTTTCAAAAATATGGGATTCATTACTATTATTTAATGTATTGTAAATAATTCTAATATTTGTATTTAGTATTTTTTTATTATTATCATTTACTTGATTATCATTATTATTAGTATAAGCATTATTATTAATAATATCATTATTATTATTGTTATTATTATTATTAATATCGTTTTTAATATTATTATCATTTTTATTAATATTATTATTATTATTATTATTATTATTATTATTATTACTATTATGATTACTAATATTATTATTATTATAATTATTGTTATTATTATTTATATTATAATTACTAATATTATTATTAAATGTTATATTATTATTATT
>JAEEGK010026985.1_pt1 | contig 11642 bp, 7 predicted proteins | sample 8958771 | NCBI WGS metagenome assembly JAEEGK01 (sample SAMN16246547, study PRJNA631951) | gut metagenome | biome: gut microbiome; feature: rumen; material: SC-attached | host: Bos | place: Iran: Karaj | collected 2018-10 | reverse complement strand
TTAAATTTTCATTTTCTAATAATTTTATTTCATTTGAAATGAGTGAATTTTCATTTATTTTTTCTTTTTCTTTTCTTTTTAAATAATTAATATAATTTTCAAATTTTTCTTTTTTATTTTTTACAATCATTGAATCCGAATTAATATTTAAATTTATATTTTTTTTTTCTAAAACTTGAAATTTAATATCAAAAAAAAATGATATGATTAAAACAAGGAAAAAATATTAGATATTCTTCATCAAAAGTATCTTCAATATCTAAAAATTATTTACTCCTCTTCAACTTTCCCTCCTTTAATATCAGATATAATTCATCATAAAGAAAATTCTATTCGAAATGTGGTTCAAATTCGAAAAATGAAAAAATTAAAGGAAAAAAAACCATAAACACTCTCTATCATTAAAAAAAGTAGTAAAAACAAGTAAATCAATGTATTTAAAAAAAAAGTTTACATATATTTATTGAAAATGATGATGATTTAGTTGACAGAATAAAAATCAAAGAAAAAAATTACTATGAAACTATATTCAATAAGAGAAAAAGATAAAAATAATGATATTATTCAGAGAAGAAGTAAAGATAAAGAAAAAGGAATTATAATTCAAAATATTATTATATTAAGAAATAAAAAAAATAAAAAGAAAGAAAGAAAACAATCTCAATTTGTTGAACAATCACAATTTAATTTAATGAATTTAGAAATAAATTTAGTCGAGATGAAGAAATATAAATTATAATGATTACTTTTTAAATGAATAATATGTTATAAAATGTATTAGTAATTTTTTTTTTATAATTTAATTTCAATTATTTATTTATGAATTCATTTTAAAAAAAATAATATTTAATGGAAAAAAACTTTATTTATATAAATAAAACGAAAATTTTTAAATATTTAAATTGTTTTAAAAATTATTATAATATATTTTTTAGATATAAAATTATTTTATATTTACCTTTGGATTTATTTTTATTTATTTTCCAATATTACATAATATTTTAACAATACAAACATAATTGAAAAGTATTATAATTTAAACTTTTCCTAATTTTAAATTTTTAATAAATTGTTTATTATTATTAATTATACTTAATAAAGTTAAATTTCTTTGATGTTTTTTATTTCTAAATTTCATATTACAATCATTTATTTTATTATAATTTTTATCTGTATCCCACATTTTATATAATTGAATAATATTATCATTATTTTTATTATTATAACAATAAAAATTTTTATTTTCTTTATTTAATAAATTTTTTAATTCATAATTACCATTATTACAATCTTGTCTAGAAAATTTTTTTCTTCTAATTATTTGGCTTTTATTTCTTATTACATTATTTTTTCTTTTAATAATGATATTATTACTTTTTAACAAGTTACAAAATGTTCTTAAATATCTAATATTAATTTCAACTAATTTTTTATCTTTTTCTAAATCATTTAATTCACATTTTCCACTTAAACATTTTTTTGAATAAAAATCAGGATTTTTTGTTAATCTCAATTTTTTAGCTGCATTTAAATTAATAGGAGAACTTTCTTTTAAATTTAATTTAACTAAATAAAGAGGTAATTCATCTTTTTCTTTTAATCTTTTATAATCTTTTTGTGAATTTGTTATAATATCTCTTTCAACTATAACATAATTTTCAAATTCATTAAAATAAGATTCAATTGATTTACTATTTATTAAGAAGTCTTTATTTTGATTATTATTGTTTAATTCTTTATTTATTAAAATTAGTAATTTTGTTCTTATATAATTTGCTTTGAAAGATAAATCTAATTTATTGTTTTGATTAGACATTTTTTGTTTTTATTTGAATATTTTTTTTATAATTAGAATTTAAATAAAACAATCTTTTAAAAGAAAAAAGTTGTTTATATTTTAAAAATGAAAAAGAATTCCTAAGAAATTTAGGTAATTAAGATATGGAGGATATTATCCAATTAAAATATTTTCCATTAATTTTAAAGCAATTTCAAATTTAATAATAAAAAAAAGAGAAAAATAATTTTAATTCTTCTCTGAAAGTTATGAAAATAAAAATTTTAATTTTAATCACCATGATAATTTAGAATAGTTGATATAATTGAAAAAAAGGCAATTCTAATTCAAAAATAAATCTTTTAAATATTTCTGGTAATAAATGTTTAAATAAATCTTATTCTTTATATTATATAAAATTTGTATTTCATTAGAAATAAACAAATTTATAAAAGAAATAATAAAAAATAATTTATTTTTTACACATTTAATTATATAATTTCCACAATCAAAAAACTTTATTAAATAACTTAAAATTTATGCAAAAGGAGTAAATATTTATAAAAATGAATTACATGAACTAAAATATTTTAAAATTTGATTGTAAAATTAAAACAAAATAATAACATAATTTTACATAGTTGATAAAAAAAAAATTATAAAAAAAAATGGAAAATCCGAATTTAGAAAATCAAAACTCAACTCAACCAAAAAAAACAAACACATTAATCAACGAAGAGGAAGATTATTCAAAACAAAAGCTTCAAATAATATCACCAAAAGAAGAAGTCGAGGAAAAAATAAACAAAGAAGAAGATGAAGTTGAAGATGAAGATGATTTAGATGAAGATTTAATAGAAGATAATTTAGATCAACCAGGAACAATAGAGAAAGCGAAAATACATGGAAATGCAAAAAAAATATTAAATATTCCAAAAAAAATTCACACAGACAAAACAATAAATTTTTGTAATGATTGTTTCCTTCCTGAAGAAACAAAAGGAGTTATTGAAAAATATGATTATTCAATAAATCCAAAAGAATTAGCAAAATGTGGAGTTGGCTTATATTTATTTTTTATATTCCAACAATATTTAATAATAAATTTATTAGGTTTATTTATTTTTTGCTCATTACCATATATTATTATTTGTAATATTTATGCTTCACATTTATTTAAATATTGTACTGAATTTTATACTGAATACACAATAGAAAATAATATGGAAACTAATAATAAATATTGTGTAAATTTTATAAATTCTGATGAATATGAATATACTTCCTTTGATTGGATGAATAAATGGAGTGGAGAAACTATGTTATTTTATATAAAAATATTAAAAGATTTTGCGAATCAAAATCAAATTGATAATGTTGTTTGTAATTTTAATTTTATTTCTTTCATTGCTATGATTATTTTATTTATTATTAATTTATTATATGTTTCTCTTACTTCTGCTTTAAAAGCTGAAATTGATTTTAATGAACAAAGCCCTAGTGATTATACTTTATTAGTCAGTGATATTCCTGTAGAAAAAACAGATGAAAACGAATTGATTGAATTTTTAAATCAAGATAATTTAAAAATCAAAAGTATTAATTTAACTTATAATTTATATGAAATTTCCGTTTTGAAAAATAAAATAAGAAATATAAATAAAACTTTAAAAAAAAAAGATAAGGATAATGATGGATTTTATGAAGAAGGAATTTTATGTTTCAAAAAACAAAAAAGTACTTCTGAATATATAGAAGAAAAAAATAAATTACATTCACAATTACAAAAATTAGAAGAAGATTATTCTCAAGATACTTTTAATGGAGTAGCATTTATTACATTTAATTATGAAGAAGAAGCAAATGAATATGAAAAATTGTATCCAAGAACATTTCTCTTAAAATTTTTTATAAATTTTCATAGAAGATTTCTATTATGTTGTTGTTCATGTTGTTTAGAAGAAAATACAAAAATAAAATTGAATAAAACAACAAAATTAACAGTAGATTTAAGTCCAGAACCAGAAGATATAATATTTGAACATTTAGAATATAATTTTTTATCAAGATTGGTGAGAACATTGGTCTTATTTTTTTTCACAATATTATTAATAGGAGTTTCTTTTGGAATTGTCGTGGGATTAAATTATATACAATATAAAAGTGAAAAAAATTTAGAAAATAATATAATATTAAAATATGGTTTATCACTTGCAATAACAGCAGTCACATCATTAATAAATTTTATAATGAAAACATTATTTACTAAATTTGGTGATTATGAAAAACCTTGGACATATACATATAAATATTTATCAATGAGTATAAAATTAACTTTTTTTTCTTTTGTAAACTCTGCAATAATTCCTTTAGCTTCAAATATAATTCAATATGGTTGGGACACACATGAAATGTTAGTAAATAATATGTTTATGACATTTGTTGTTGGAGCTGTAGTTTCTCCATTAATGTCAATAACTTGTTATGATTTGATTTTGAATAAAATATTTAAATGGTTTTTCGTTACAAGAAAATACAAAGATGAAAAAGAAGAATTGCCTTTATCTCAAAGAGAAATTAATTCTTATTTTGAACATCCTGATATGGGAGTTTCTTCTCAATATAGTAATTTAAGTAAACAAGTCTTAATGACTTTTTTTTATATGCCTATTTTCCCTTTAGGACCTGGAATAACTTTAGTAGGTGTTATCTTAAATTATTTTATAGAGAAATTTAAATGTATTAGAATATATAAAAGACCAGAAAAATTAAATGAACAAATTGCATTTTTTTATATTGATTATTTTGTTCTTTGTTTTTTCTTCTGGGCAATTGGAAATTATATTTTTTTTGCAGAGCAATTTTCAAATAAATTTTTTGAGTTATTTAATATAATATTTTATGGTGTTTTAATAATAATTCCTTATAATACTTTTCTTAGAGATTGGGATGTTTCAGGAGGATATTCAGGAATAAATAAAATTTCTTATGATGATGCTTATTTAAGCTTTACTATTGATTATGAAAGATTAAATCCAAAAACACAAAAAAGAGGAGCTTTTACTTATATTGATAAATTAGTCAGTATGGATTTATTAACCAAAGAAATGGGAGATGAGGCCAAAGAAAAAATAAATCATATAAATTTACAAAATTTATATTTTATTTCTATGCAAACCAATGCAATTCAAAAAGGAAATGAATTTCAGGAAAAACAAGCTAATAATAATGAAAATAATAATAATGTTAATGAAAATGAAAATTTAACTGTTGGAGGTTATAAAAACGAAGATGATAATAACAATGAAAAAGAGACAGAAATTAAAAATGCTGAAGAAGCTAAATTTGATTTAGCAAATAATTTCTTAAATAATTTAGGAGTGATGGCCAATAAGAAAGGAAGAAGAAAAAAAAAAATTTTCAATAATAAAGATCTATTCAATAAAAAAAATCTTGATAATATTAATCCTATTTTTTCTGCTGTTTATGGTGAAATGGCTCAAAACAAATATAATCAAATGTTTCAGTTGAAAAAAGATAAAAAAGATAAAAAAGATAAAAAAGATAAAAAAGATAAGAAAGGTAAGAAAAAGGGCTTAGTGGTTGAAGAAAATTATGAGAAAGACATAAATAATAATGAAGAACTTGATGATTCAAGTAGTATATAAATTTTAAATATGTTTATGATATTAATTTTATTTTGGGTATCTTTTAAGTTTTTTTATTTTTTATTTTAATAATTGCATTAAATTTTAAAAAAGAGTTATATGATAAATGTAAAATTTCATTTTAATGTTTTTTATTTTTTTTTAAATTAATTCAAATTAAATTAATTTTTTAATAAAAAAAAATAATTAAATAATTATTTTATCATTTGATTTATGAGGTTGTTTTAAAAATTATTCAGAAAATAAATATTATTGATATATTAATTAAATTCAAACTTAAATAATTAAATTCTGAGGTTATTATAATATTATTAAAAAACTCATAATTTCTGTTTTTGATATTTAAGGACAAATAAAATTTTATATTTTTTTTTATTAAAACAAAAATGGTGATACATTATTTTTTATATTTATTATATATATATTTTTTCATTATTATTAACTTGAATAAATAATACTTAAAAAAATTACCTTAAATAAATGATTTTGACCTATTAAAAAAATCATAAAAAGAATAAAAATTAATAATTAATTATATTAAAAACATTCAAAATATATTTCAGATAAAATAAAAGTTCTATATTCAAATATATTTGAGTTTTAATGAATGAATAAATTCATAAATACATAATATAAACTAAAAAATCAACAATGAAAAACTTTATGTTAAGAATTTTTATTTTATAATTAGAAAAAAAATTAAAAATACAATTTATAATAGTCAAAAACCAATCTTCAGGGAATAGTGGTTTTGGAGAAGTGTGTAAAAATATAAAGAATATAAAACTAAACCAATGTTGGAAATTTTTCAAATGAAATATTATAATTTGAAAAATAAAAAATTTAGTTAATTTAAAGGGATTAGAAAAGGAATCCTATTATGATATTAGAATATTATAATGGAAGTGTTTTATTTTCTGAGAAATTTTAAAAAAATTTTTATTTCATTTCTAATAAATGATATTTAGGAGTATTTCTAATAATAAATCAAGAATATTGTAAATCATCTTTTGTTATTCTTAAATTTTGTTCACTTATGGAAATGAGAATCCAAAAAACATAAAATTTGTATTACTTTTATTTTTCTTCTTCAAAAAAAATAGAATAATAACCTTCATAATTTTTATTTTTCAATGTTTAAAATAATCAAATTTAAGAATACAAAGATGAGAGTAAAACATTAATTTATAGTTAAAAATTCCCTATACCTAAATGTCATTTTTATAATTGAATGTAAAAAAATAATTCAAAAAACATATTTTATATTGAGTCTTTAGATAAAATTTTTATAAAATAAGAATATTTAGATAATCAAAATACCTTATTTTAAAAGTTATTTTCATATAATGAAATTTCTTTATTTTTATAATTTCAAAAAATATGAAAAAAATTGTTAAAGAAAAGAAAATAAAATAAAAATTCAAAGATTAAAAAAATGAAAATGAATATTTATGTTCGATATTATATTGAAAATATATTTAGGAAAAATATATAAAATTAATTTAAATAATTAATTTTGAAAAAAAAAGTATTTTCTAAAAAAATGGATGAAGATAAAGAACAATTTTCAATAGGAGAAAATTCTCCAATATCAGAAAGAAATAATTCAAGTCGAAAATTTGTAAAATTTTCATTCTTAATATTTGGAATAGCAGGTTTGTGAGCTTGGAATACAATTTTATCAGATATAGGGTTTTTTATATATTTCATTCCGAGTTTAGACCCCCTTTTTATTTTTCCATTTTTAAATTTTGCACTAAATATAATATTTCAATTTATTCTTCTTTTCAAAAAAAAATTATTTACCTATAAAACCCAATTATTATTCTCAGTAACATTATCAGGAATATTATTAATTATTCTTCCTTTATCAGTGATATCATTAAATAAAGATTCATTAACAAATAGAATTATAGCATCTATAATGGTATTATTTCAAGGATTATTAAATGCAATATGTCAAAGTTCATTCTTTGGATTAGTTAGTTTTTTCCCTATTGATATTATAGTTAATATGTCTACTGGACAAGGTATTGCCGGAATATTAATGAATATTATTCAATATATTGTTATTTTCACTATTGGAGATATCGATAAAAATAAACGACAAAGTGAAAATGATACAATTGTGAAAAAAAGTGGAATTATTTTCTTTTCTATTTCTGTTTTTATTATTGTTGTTTCCCTTGTGTTTATTATTTTAATTTATAGAAATAATTATTTTAAAAATAAACTCATTTTATCAGGAGAACATAGTAGTGATAATGATATTAATAATATTGAAAAATTAATAAATAATAGTGAGCATTCTGAATCAAGTATTTCTTCAAATAAAGAAGTTTCATTTTTAGATTTAACAAAAATTTTATTAGATTTAAATTATTTAATTTAGATGGAAATTTAAAAAATAATACGATAATAACAATATATAATATATTTGATACTATAGGAAGATTATTAGTAGCTTTTTTTAATCCAACAAAAAAAAAAATATATATTCTAACCTTATCAAGAATAATATTATTAATTATTATGCCGTTTGATTTTTATTATCAATATAATTCAAATTCATTAACAACAAATTTAATTTTTATTTTATGTGTAATTTTTTGTGCAATAACTAATGGATTAGTTACTTCACTTTTATTTGGTATTGCTCCGACTTTGGTTCCTATTAATATTAAAGGAAGAGCTGGTTCTTCTATTAGTTTTTATCTTATTCTTGGAATTTTTTTAGGGACTTTAAGTGGAATTGGAATGGGAAAAATTATTGATTCATTAAAAAAAAAATAATTTTGTTTTTTTAAATTAAATGAAATAATACAAAATATTATTTAATTTATCACAATTAATTATATATTTTCTTCTTAAAAAAAAAATAAAACATTTCAATCAATAAATTAAATTGATTGTCAATTAGTTTTTTTCTGTATATTTAAAAAATATATAATCATCAAATAAAATTTGTTAGAAACTAAAACATTATTCATATTAATTTTAATTCATTTTAAATTTAATTTTGATAAAGATTTTTTTTATAAAATGTTTTAAAAACATAATTGATCTTTAATTAATAATTAAAGCTTTTTTTATTTAAATAACCTATAAAAATATATAAATAAAAAGTTCAAGTGAAAATACCTTTTGGATGAAAGATAATTAAAAAAATAAAATAAATAACAATAAAAGGAAAAATGTTTAAAATTATAAAATTTAAAAAGAAACAATAATAGTCAAAAAAAAAAAATTAAATATATAGGGATAAAATATCCATAACTTCAATTTCAGGTTTAAAAAATACAAAAAATATAAAGAATATTGTTTATCTTTTAAATAATTATTTTTAATAATTAATTCCTATATAATAAAATAATAATTAAAAAAAATAAATATTTATTTTATTTTAATTTTCTTATAATTTTTTTCTTTCTTATTTTAATTCTAAAATTTTTTTATTAATTATACTTTAATTTTTTCAATCCATTCTTGACTTATATTTGGTCTTAATTTTCTAATAGAATATTTATAACAACTATTTTTTAATAAAGAATTTTTAATAACTTCAATTTCTTTTTCTTCTTCATTATCATTATTATTATTAATAATATTATTTTTATTATTATTATTATCATTATTATTATTATTTATATTTTTATTTTTACACTTTTTATGTTTTTTCTTTTTACTTTTTTTCTTTTTATCATCATCTTCAATATAATTTACCCATTGATCTATATCATAATTATCTTTTAAATTATTATTTTTATTTTGAATATGTAAATTATTATTATTACTAATTAAAATATTTTTATTTAAAATATTATTATTTAAAATATTCTTATTAAAAATATTATTGTTATTAATTTTATTTTCAAAAAATTTAACATTTTCTTCTTTAACAATAATATTTGGTTTAATAATTTTATCTTTATTTATATTATCAATATTATGATTATTAGATAAATTTTCATTTATTGAAATAATTTCTCCATTATTCATTTTTTGTTCAAATTCATTAACTAACTTTTTTTCTTTTTCTCTTTTTTTATTAATATTATTTTCAATTAAATAAATAAATTTCATTGTTTCTTCTTTTGAACAATTTAAAGGATTATCTTGAATTTCTCTTATTAATTTTTTTAATTCTATTATTTTTTTTTTACTAATTAAAATAAATAAAACTGAAAAAAAATTGTCTGATAAAATTTGTCTAAATTGTTCAATTTGAATTAATTCTAAATTTATTTTTATTTTATTTCCTTTTTCATCTTTTAAAAATTGAAAAGAATAATTAAATATTTTATTTAAATCATTTGTTGATTCTATTAAATTTTCTTTAATTAATATTAAATCTTCTAAAATTTTTCGAATAATAATAATTTCTTCTTCTTCATTATTTTCTTTTATTTCATTTAATAAATGAGGTAAAATTAAATTGAAATTTTCATTATTTTTTTTTTCACTGTTTTCTTCTTTTTCTTTTATTTTTTTTAATTTATTTAATTCATTTGTAACACTTAAATTTAGAACATATTTATTATTTAATATAGTTTTTTTGTATTCAAAAATAATTTCTGGAATTTTTTCTGATAATACTTTTAAAACATATAAATTTGATATTTCTGACATTAAACCACAAAAATTCATAAACTAAAAAAATTAATATTATAAATATTACATTTTGAATTTCTTTACTATAATTTTTTTCTTTTTTTTTCATTATATTGTTATTATAAACTTCATAAATTATTTTTTCAATATTTTGTGATAAAAAATCTATTTGTTTATTATATTGTTCTAATAAAGGAAAATCATTTTCATCAGAAGATAATTTTTCATTTTCATATTCTTCATTTTCATCCTCTATTTCTTCTAAATTATTACTTTCTTCTTCTATTGTTTTTATTTCTCCTTTTATTAAATTATAAATCCCAATTTGATGATTAGCTATATTTTTATTATTTATTTATACTCGTGTTTGAGATTGTTTTTCCTTTTTGAGAAAGAATTGATTGTATTTTTGAACATTGAAAATTTGAAATCAAAGTTTCTTTCATCATTTTTTTATATTTTTTTATTTTAATTATTTTTTTTTTGAATTTTTTTCTTATTTTTAATCTGATATTTTCTTATGAATTAAAATTTAGAATATAGATTCATATATATATATCATTATATTTTATTTTAACAAATAAAAATTTTATTCAAAATAGAGAAAATATTATTGGAGAAGAGGCAATAATGAATTAATGTTGATATAAAATAGAATATAAATTAATTTAAGGATTTATCAATTAAATATAAAGTAAATTAACTAAAGCTTTTATTGATTTATATATTTATATTTTCACTAATATGCTTTAATTCCTTTTTTCAAAGAAGAAAAAATTATTTTTTTTGATGATTGTTATAATGTTAATTGTTGTTTTTCAGAATTTAAGACTTTTTATTTTGGCAAAATTATTTATCTGAAACATTACTTTTTAAAAGTTGTTAAAACATTGTAAAAAAATTAAAAAATAAAAATAATAGATAAAAAATAAATGTATCTATTTATTATTTAAAAAAATGAAAAAAACCCAAAATAATATAAATCAGTAAAAATATAATAAAAAAATATTTCATCTTTACTTTCCAAAATTATTTTAGATTAAAAAAGATTATTTAGGTAAATTTGGAAAAATAAAAAAATAAGGGATTTATTACATCATCAAAAAAGATTCATATTGTATTTTAACTATAGATTAAATAATCACTGAAAATTATTTAATAATAATTTTTTAGGAAATTCAAAATGTTAAAAATTTTTAAACAATAATAATTGATAAAAATAAATTTGTGTTTATTCAAACTACAAATGAAAATGAAATTTTAAAAATTGAAATTTGTAAAAAATATGAAATATATTAATTACATAAATATTAATTTAAATATTGATTTTTATAATTTCTTTCCTTTTAAATTGTTTTAATTTTGAATTTTGATTTATATTAATAATTATTCTTTTTCTTAAATAATTTTATCGATTATAATAAATATATATTTCATTTAATTAATAAATAAATGATTATTTTTTTTTTGTTCTTTTTGTGGTAGAACCAATATTTTTATCTAAATGAAATTCAATAATCTAAAAAAATATAATTAATATTTTGAGAAAAAATAAAATTAATAAAATTTCATAAGATCGATTTTTT
>JAEEGK010026982.1_pt1 | contig 11643 bp, 8 predicted proteins | sample 8958771 | NCBI WGS metagenome assembly JAEEGK01 (sample SAMN16246547, study PRJNA631951) | gut metagenome | biome: gut microbiome; feature: rumen; material: SC-attached | host: Bos | place: Iran: Karaj | collected 2018-10 | reverse complement strand
GCTATACGGTTGCGGCGGCTGTCGGCATGCTGCGGATGTCGAACAACTGGCATTGGATGGCGGATGTCTTTGCCGGAGCGGGCATCGGTATGCTTTCCACCTCTTTGGTCTACTGGACCTATCCGTACCTTCGCGATCTTGTCACCTCTTCCGGCAATTGCACGGGATACCTCACATGGTCATCCGGCGCGATGCTGATGACCGCCTCTCTTAAATTTTAGAGCAGGAGGTACGGATCATAATCCATAAATTTATACTAAAATTTCGGATTAGCAATTTGGGCGAGAATGCCCGTAGGTTGGAAATCTTCTATTACATTAGGGCTATGTCAGCCAGTCCAGATAGGAGAAGGATTATCCGGCAAGGAATGTGGTGAAGTGCAGCACTTCGACAGGGGTTTCTTTGCGTTCCTGCAAACCGTTATAAATAACCGCACGGCGTGTGAGACGTGCGTCAAGGGACGGCGTGAGGCTGCCGAAGCCTTTCTCGAACGTGTTGCTATATGTTGCTGAGGACTTGATTTCGTATCCTTGGATGGAGCTGCCTTGGGAAACAAGAAGGTCAATCTCGTTGCCGTTGGAGTCGCGGTAAAACATCAGTTCGGGGCTTCGCCCTTCGTTGCAGAAACGTTTCATCACATCTGCAATAATCATATTTTCAAACAAATGTCCACGCATTCTGTCTGTGGAAAGCTGTTGTTCGTCTCCAATGCCTAACAGATAGCATGCCAATCCTGTGTCGTAGAAATATATTTTTGGAGTCTTGGTGAGCCGTTTGCGGCTGTTTTCATGGTAGGGGTGCAGCATAAAGATGATATATGAGGCCTGGAGTATGGAAAGCCATGCACGTATGGTGTTTACCGAAACGCCAGTGTCGTTGGAGAGTTCGCTGGCATTGAAGAGACTGCCGACACGTCCGGCACATAGTCGCAGAAATGTTTGGAATTGGAACAGGTCCTTAACCTGAAGCAGATTGCGCACATCACGTTCAAGGTATGTGCGGACGTATGCCGGATAGAACAGACGAGGAATGTTGTCGCCCGCCATCACGGCCGGATAGAATCCTGAAAACATCAATTTGTCGGCGTTGCATAAGGATTCCCCGCCATGCAGTTCTGACAACGAGACAGGCAGAAGCTCCAACACGGCAGTTCGTCCTGCCAATGACTGGGAGATGCTGTTTTGCAAACTGAACTGTGAACTGCCGGAAAGAATATACTTTCGCTCGCGATGTTCGTCCACAATACCTTGAAGATAGGAAAGCAGTTGGGGCGCGTTCTGCACTTCATCAAGCACCATGCCTTCGTTGTGCCGCATCAGAAATGCTGCAGGATCGGATAAGGCCATCGATAGGGTGTCAGGTGTTTCAAGTGAGTGGTAGGGCATGTCCGGGAACATGTTTCTGATGAGCGTTGTTTTGCCGGACTGGCGCGGACCGGTGACAGTAACAACTGGAAAATAGTTTAAATTCTCCCTTATGACCGATTCTAATTTCCTGTGTATCATTATAGATTTTCTATTTTATGCAAATTTGCAATTCAACTGCAAAATTACATAAATAAGTCCTATGGAAATCATTTTTTTGATTTTTTTTTACAAGATTGTACCATGCTTACAGCCGGTTCAGGCAGGAGAGGATGATGCGGCTGCTGTCGCGGATCTCCTCCTCCGAAATGGTCAGGGGAGGGGAGATGCGGAAGGCGGTGTCGCAAAAGAGGAACCAGTCGCTCATTATGCCCGCCTCCTTGAACAGCTCCATGATGCGGTACAGCTTGGCGGAATCGCCCAGCTCCACGGCGAGAAGCAGTCCGCTGCGGCGGATTTCCCGCACCTGCGGATGGTTCACCAACAGCTCCTCGTATAGGGCACCTTTTGATTCCACCTGTTCCACAATGTTGTTTTCTATAAGATAGTCCAGTGCGGCAAGTCCGGCGGCGCAGCATACCGGATGTCCGCCGAAGGTGGTTATGTGCCCCAAGGCCGGATTGTGGCTGAGCGAGCTCATGATTTCCCTGCTGGAGATGAATGCTCCCAAGGGCATCCCGCCGCCGAAGGCCTTGGCCAGGCAGAGGATGTCGGGCGTGACCCCGTACTTCTGCAGGGCGAACATGCTGCCGGTGCGCCCCATGCCTGTCTGTATCTCATCGAAGATGAGCAGCGCTCCGGTTTCGTCGCAGCGTCGCCGCAAGGCCTGCAGGTATCCATCAGCTGGCGGACGCACGCCCGCTTCGCCCTGTACCGGTTCGACCAGCACGCCCGCCGTCCGCTCCGTGATGGCGTCGAGCGCACCGAAGTCGTTGAACGGGATGGAGGTGACACCCGGCACCAGCGGCATGAAGGGACGTTTCCATTCGTCCGCCTCCGGTGAGCCCATCATGCTGAGCGGCCCGATGGTGGAGCCGTGGTAGGCCTTCCGCATGGAAACCATCTTGTGACGGCCGGTGAAGCGCCGCGCCAGCTTCAGCGCACCCTCCACCGCCTCGCTGCCGGAGTTCAGGAAATAGACGCTTTGCAGCTTTGGCGGCAGCAGTGAGCAGATTTTTTCCGCATATCTGACCTGCGGTTTTACAATCATTTCCCCGTATACCATTATGTGCAGGTAATCGGCGGCCTGCTCCTGTATGGCTTTCACCACTTTCGGGTTGTTGTGCCCGACGTTGCTCACGGAGACGCCGGCCACCAGGTCGTAATAGCGTCTGCCTTCAGGCGTATAGAAAAAACTGCCCTCCGCCCGTGCCACCTCAATGGCCAGCGGAGAGGGTGAGGTCTGCCCCACATGCGCGAAGAATTGTCTGCGAAGTATATCCATAACGTTTTAAAATGATATAACGTCGCATCAGTTACGGTATTGTGCCGTCCGATGGAAACAATCGTCAAAAATAAATGGAAAAAAAAATATGATTGGCAATAATGATGTATTTATTTACTATCTTTGCATTTGTTTCAAAAGAAGATAAATTTTTTGTAAAACACAATTAATTAATAACATAAAAAAACAAAAATTATGGAAGTTAACAAAATAATGGCCAATTTGGAGGCCAAACATCCGGGCGAGAGCGAATACCTGCAGGCAGTTCGCGAAGTGTTGGAATCAATCGAGGAGGTTTACAACCAGCACCCCGAATTTGAAAAGGCGAAAATCGTCGAGCGTCTTGTCGAGCCCGACCGTATCTTCACTTTCCGTGTGACTTGGGTGGACGATAAAGGTGAAGTCCAGACCAACCTCGGTTACCGTGTGCAGTACAACGCCGCTCTCGGCGCTTACAAAGGCGGTCTCCGTTTCCACCCGAAGGTTAACGTTTCGATGCTGAAGTTCTTGGGCTTCGAGCAGATTTTCAAAAACAGCCTGACCATGCTTCCTCTCGGTGGCGGCAAGGGCGGCTCCGATTTCGACCCCGTCGGGAAATCCGATGCGGAAATCATGCGTTACTGCCAGGCTTTCATGTATGAGCTGTGGCGCAACATCGGACCGGACCAGGACAGCCCTGCCGGTGACGTCGGCGTTGGCGGACGTGAAATCGGCTACATGTACGGCATGTACAAGAAACTGGCCCGCGAGCACAGCACTGGTGCCCTTACCGGAAAGAGCTATGGCTGGGGTGGTTCCCTCATCCGTCCCGAAGCCACCGGTTTCGGTGCCATCTACTATGTGGAGCGCATGGTGAAGGAAAAAGGTGACAAGATGGAAGGCAAGAGGATTGCCCTCTCCGGCTTCGGTAACGTTGCCTGGGGTGCCGCCATCAAGGCTACCGAGCTCGGCGCCAAGGTTGTGGCCATCTCCGGTCCGGACGGCGTCTGCGAAATCGCTGACGGCATCACCAAGGAGATGATCGACTACATGCTTGACATGCGTGCCTCGAACCGCAACAAGGTTCAGGATATGGCCGACAAGTTCCCTGGCAAAGCCAAATTCACTGCCGGCAAGAAGGCTTGGAGCGTGAAGTGCGACATTGCATGCCCCTGCGCTTTCCAGAACGAGATGGCTGAAGAGGATGCCAAGGAATTGATCAAGAACGGTGTGAAATATGTGGCCGAGGTTTCCAACATGGGTTGCCAGCCTGCCGCTATCGCCGCCATCCAGGGTGCCAAGATACCTTTCGGCCCCGGTAAGGCTGTCAACGCCGGTGGCGTTGCCACTTCCGGTCTGGAAATCTGCCAGAACGCCGAACACCGCAACTGGACTGCCGAAGAGGTCGACAAGAACCTCCACACCATCATGAACAACATCTATGACATGTGTGTCCAGTATGGCAAGCAGGCCGACGGCACCATCAACTACGTGAAGGGCGCCAACATCGCCGGCTTCATGCGTGTTGCCAAAGCCATGCTCGCCCAGGGCATCATCTAATCCGTCCGACGGACGATACTGTAAAAGGAGGGTGTCATGAGACGCCCTCCTTTTTTTGCTTTTTTCCAATATGTTTGTCGGATTATTCCACAAAATAGGTTCCTGCCGCGTACAGCGGCACATTGGTCAGCTGCTCCTGTTCGCGATAGCCGCTGGCGGAAAAGCGGATGGCCGTCATTTCCTTATGGTTCTGCAAAACAGTTTTCAGCGATTTTGACTGCAGGTTTTCCTCCGCCTTCACCTCAATGGGGACGATCCGCGTCCCCTGCTGTATCACGAAATCAATCTCCAGACGGCTGTTGTCGCGGCTGTAGTAGAACGGGGTCTCTTCCGTACCGGCCACCAGCTGCGTGCAGACAAAGTTTTCCGTAAACATCCCCTTGCTCTCCTCCATGTTGTTTGGCATCAGCAGCAGTTCCCCCGGCGTGTTGGACAATGCGCCAAGCAGTCCCACATCCAGCAGGTAGAGTTTGAATGCGGAATACAAAAAAATGAGCCACTTTTTGAGGTAATGGCGCACTTTTATGCAATGTATTGGTTTATAATGTGCTAAACTTCAGCCTATTCCGCGGCCTCTACCTGCGGTGCGTGCAGACCGCCGACGGCAACGCGGTAAGGAAGATGGTGGTGGAATAAATCCAATCACGGCGTATCAATGCTTTTTATGTCATCATTTTGGAGGGAATGATTCTGTCCACAATTACATAATCTTCCGAGATGTGGAACACAACAGTCCATCTGTGGTTTACAACAGAAAGCGTTTTCGCTTGTGGATGAATAGCTTTAGCAGTGGCAAGACCATTGAATCGATAAATATCTGCTGTAAAAGCAAGAGATGCTATCTGCCCGAGAATCCTATTCACATACTTATGTCCGCTGCTTGGCCTGTAAAGACCTGCAACATATGCGGCAATGCTGTCAAGGTCTGATAATGCCTCTTTACTGACAATCACCTTGTAACTTCGCATAGCAGTCGTCAAGTTTTTGGTGGAAATGTTTTCCGAACTGTTCCAATGTCATATATCCGTCAGGAATCTCTGGCGTGACATTTGAAACGACCTGTGTCCTGGCATGGTAAACAGCAACAGGCTCTTCTGCTTTTGGAAGTTTCTTTTTAACAATCTTATAGTCTTTTTTCATTCTGACTCATTTTTAGTGTTGCAAAATTACTCATTTTTCCGATACGTCCCGCCGCATGGATTGATTTTATTTTTTGCACTTTTCACTCCGCTTGCGGCTTCCCGCCCATGAACTTTTTCCGGTAGTCCAGCGGACTCATGCCCTCCTCCTTTTTGAAGAACCGTGTGAATGAAGCCTGCTCCGTGAAGCCCACCTTGCGTGCGATGTCGCTCATGCTTGCGCTGCCGTTGATAAGCATGGATCTGGCTGTGTCCATGGTCACGCGGTTTATCCAGTTCAGCGGGGAGAGGCCGCTTACCTTTTTTACAATAGTTCCGAACAGATTGGCGTTGAGGTTCAGCTTGTCGGAGTAGTAGGTTATGGCCCGTGGCAGCATGTCGTAATCTTCCATAAGCAGTTTCATGAAATCGACGTAAACCTGCTCCTCCCGTTTGAGCGTCACTGTCTGGTTTCCGTCCTTTGCAAGTATTCTGTTGATGTCATGCAGCAGCGCAAGCACGATGTACACCACGCTTTCCCTCATCTCCATGTGGCTGGAATAGCACTCGTGTATCAGCTCATAGTAGTGGTTGACGCGGAAAAAGTCTGATTCAGTCAGATGGTGGCGTTTCAGCCAGAGCGCGTAGTAGTTCATTTTGTTGTCCTGGTTCAGATGATAGTCAATCACCTTCAGCTTGAAATCATCGCTTCTGAATCTGACCTGGAAGATGGTGCCGATGGGTACAATGAAAAGGTCGCCCTTCCCGAGCTTGTAAGGCAGGTTGTTGACGTTGTAGTCGGCGTTCCCCTGCATGACCAGGATTATTTCCGGATTGGCTGTCTGGTAGATCCGCTGCAGCGGCATGTTCTTTCTGTAGAGAGAGTTGTCGGTAATCAGGGAGACATCGTCCGTGATGAAGTTCTGGCGGTCGTTCGGCGCATCGCTGTTTACCATGCGGTCCAGTTCCATTTTGGAAAGCTCAATGTCAGGTTCGTTTTTACTTTTCATACAGCATGTCTTTTATTGTGCAAAGGTAGTCAAAATCCGGATATGTCCCCCCTGTTCCGTGCGTTTTTTTCCGCACACCTTTCTTTTTCGTTTTTTCCGCCAAAACCGGATTTTCATGCCATCGGAAAATGGCGATTTTTTGTCCAATTTACAAAAATGGCCGATTTTTTAGCAATTTTAATGCAACTTTTTATTAAAATGGTTAAAAAATAAGTGTGAATGGACAAATGGCCTGATGTGGAAGGTTGTAATTTTGCATCAACAAAACGAAACACAAAAAGGAACAGGAAACGGTAACGAAAAAAAATTTAAGGAGCTGTAATATTCGGGTAGGGTAAAACGATTTACATGTGTAGAAAGTAATAAAACTAAAAAATAAAAGTAATAAACATTTAAAAAAAAGGAGACATTAAACATGAAGAAGTTAGTATTAACTATGGGACTGCTTGCCAGCATTTTCTTTGGCCAGAACACTTACGCACAATGCAACAACACGTTGAAATGGAAAACCGTTGACATCTATTACGTTCATTTCTATGATATGATGAATTCGAAATACACAATGGGGTCTTTGACAGACTGTATCATCGACACAAAAAAAACACCAAACTTCATTCCGATGGGAATAATTGTCAGCTCGGTGGATAACAGTGCGCGGACAATTAATTTTGAATACACTATCTCAAACAGCAAGGGGGAGGTTGTATATACTTCTTTGAATAAGGTTCCACTAAGCAACAAGAAAGCAGGTGACACATCCGCGGTGTGCCAGGCAGACAATAGCACAATTATAGACATCACCAAATTTGATGCGGGGAACTATACTATCAAACTTTGGGTGAAATCAACATCTTTGGACGGGGAATTCTGTGATTCCATCAAGGAATTAAGCAGCTGTACCGCCAACTTTCAGATTGTTCATGGCGGCAATGCTGTGAATCAAATCGCTTCGTTTGCTTTCAATGTCTTCCCCAATCCCGCCTCGGAGCAGCTCAACGTCACCTGCGGTGAGGAAATGCGCAGCATCGCCCTCTTCAACACCGCCGGGCAGCGTGTGCGGCAGATGGAACCCTGCGGCAGTGAGGCGCAGATTCCGCTCTCCGGCCTGCCCCGCGGCCTCTACCTGCTGCGCGTGCAGACAGCTAACGGCAGTGCGGTAAGGAAGGTGGTGGTGGAATGATGGCAATTTCAATGGCACATGCATGATGCAGAAATGGATAAAAAATTGACACATATTTTTACACCTGATACAACATTCTCACCTCCATTGCGTTACTTCACAATTAAAACTGATTCAAATCCATAAAAAGAAACATTTATATGAAACGTCTTCTCATTGCACTGGTTTTCGCGGGCAGCTGCCTGACTGCCTTTAACCAAAATGTACATTGGGTCTTCTTCACTGACAAGGCGAACACCGCTTTCGACCCTTACAGTTACTTCGACGCCAAGGCTATCGGACGGTACAGGCAGAACCATGCCGACCTGTACGACAGCACCAACTTCCCGCTGAACGCGCAATACAGCGGGAGCGTTGCCAGGCTCTCGCAGGAGGTGGTCGGTGAAAGCCGCTGGCTCAACGCCATGGCGGTGGTGGCAGACGAACAGGTCATGGCCAGGATCCGGCAGTTGTCCTTCGTGAAAAGGACAGTGGAGATACGCAGCGACATGCTGCTTTGCGCCCAACCGGGAAACGCAACCGAAACAGAACCCCCGGCAGAGGCGGCGGTGGAGAAAGGATTGGAAGAGGCCTGGGCACTCCACGCCCAGCTGAAACGTATGGGCGGCGAGGAATTCGCGAATGCGGGATGGCGTGGCAAGGGCATCCGCATCGCCGTACTGGACGGCGGTTTCCCTTTGGTGGACAAGCATGCCGCCTTCCAGCACCTGCGCGACAACGGCCAAATCCTGAAGACGTACAACTTCCCAAAGAAATGTGAGAATGTCTATGGCTGGAACAGCCATGGCACCATGACCCTGAGCTGCATCGCCGGCAAGGATGTATTGGATCACTGCGACATAGGCTTAGCCACGGAGGCCGAGTTCCTGCTGGCCCGCACCGAAGTGGGCAGCGAACCGAAAAAGGAGGAGGTCTGGTGGGTCATGGGGCTGGAATGGGCCGACAAGAACGGCGCCCAGATTGTCAGCAGTTCATTGGGATATGGGGAAATCAACCATTTTCCCGATGAACTGGACGGTGCATCCCCAATCAGCAAGGCCGCCAACATGGGTGCCGCCAAAGGCATACTGATCTGCAACTCCGCCGGAAATGAAGGCAAGAAAAAACGTTGGCCGGGCATCGTCCTGCCAGCGGACGCCGACAGCGTGCTGACCGTGGGCGGCATCAACCCCACCAGCGACCAGCATCAGAATTTCAGTTCCTACGGCCCCACCGCCGACGGACGGCTCAAACCCAATGTGGTGGCCTACGCCTACGAATGCAGGACAGCCGACCCTTCCGCCCCGACCAATTACGGCTGGCCCGCCGGCACCTCCTTCTCCTGCCCTTTGGTGGCCGGATTCGCCGCCTGCGCCTGGCAAGGACACCCTGCATACAATGCCATGCAGCTCAAAGCGGAAATTGAAAAATCGGGGGAACTCCACCCATATTACGACTATGCACTCGGATACGGCGTGCCGCAGGCCGGCCATTTCACAGGCAAAGGAAAAAAGAGTGTGGAGAAAAATATGGAAATCAGCAGGGATCCCTCAGGCATCACGCTCCGTCCCCACCCGTTTGAAAAAGGCGACATCATTTATTACCACCTTCGCGACAAGCAGGGCCGGATACACCAATACAGGCACATCAGCTTGGATTTCAATTTTAACGGGGAAATCTTCATCCCGACAAAAGCCTCCGACACCGACAAAACAGTCTGCGTGTACTACAAAGGTTATACGGAAACAACTGACATTTCCTCCATCCCCGTGCAGGAGCCGTCCGGCACCGCCACCCGGAAAGCCCAGACAACAGATTTCGTCTTTTCGCTCGGAGGCATCGACATCACACAACGGGAAACCGGCCAATACAATTCCCTCATCAGCTACAGAAAGGGAGGCCGCCATGACTATCCCAAAACATGGGGAAGAAGGGCAAAAAAACATCTGGGCGTGTTTGCCGGAACAGGTGCCGCATTTCCGCTGCAAAAGACGGAAAACACATCCTGCCTCTATTCCGGACAACACTTTCTGGGTGTTTTTTACCAGCATAATGTCACCAAGCAATACGGATGGGGGCTTTCCCTTGAAACGGGACTGGACAGGTACCGCACCCAACTCTCTTTCATGGACAATAAGGAAGTCAGCCTGAAGAGCAACCATGCAGGGTTGGAATGCTACCAGCATTTCCGGCTCTATCCGGGAGAAATGGGAATGTGGGCTTTGGAAATCGGCATTGCGGGACTATGGAATTTCAACAGCAGCTGGAACACGGTCTTCTCTTCCGAAATAACGGATATGGATGGGAAGAAAGTTAACACCGTAGAAGATCACGTCAAAATTCCATGCAAGGAAGCGGCCCCCTTTGGCGCGGCGCTTCGCATGCGGTTAAGCTACAATGTCTTTACTGTATATGCACAATATCTCCTTACTGAAATGACAGACGCATCCGCCGCCTCATTGGAGCACTATCCCATCTTTAAAACTGCGGCAGATGCGTTCAACAACTACCGGCTGAGCGTGGGCATACAGATAAGATATTGATTTTTTCCCCTCTACACCGCCTGACTGTTCCGGTATTCCATCGGCTCACTGCAGGCGGCACAGCGGTGCGGAAGGTGGTGGTGGAATGATTTAAAAGGACATGAAACATTCTAAAGTACTGCTCGTTTGCATAGCCATTTTGTCTGCAGGTTGTACGGTAAACGTGGAAACAGCAAGAAAAATAAAACTGTCGTCTAAGTATACCGACCAAATTCCCATCACGGTGGAGGAATTGAAGGCGATGCTGTATGAAGACACTGCGCACTATAAGGCGGTGGTGATATATAGTGTCGGGTGTCCGGCATGTGAGGGGGCGTTCAGAAGATTTATTGTTCCTGTTTTCAAAAAGACGGATTCTACTTTGGTTAAATGGTATTTTATCCAAGATCAGTGCGGTGCATTGAGGGAAAATCCAAAATATCTGAAAATAATGGGGCTTGGTGAACCACGCATGTATTACATACGTGACGATACACCCGATTTTTCTGTGCGCTTTTCCCGGTATTTTTCAAAGGAAATCCAGGATGTGAACAACCGTATTTCCAATTTCCTGTTTCCAGGTAACGGTATAGACGGGAATCATGGATACCCGATGTGTTTCATTGTGAACAAACAAAACAATGTGAAACTGCAGATGGAAATATATTCCGACGGTGTCGTGGAAACAGGGACAGCTATGCCGTTAGATACCAATCTGCATATCAACGAACTGGATTTCCATACCATGGATACAGTGTGTTTTGGATACAAATCATTCAGGGGTGGAAGAAAAGAAAGGTGCACAGAAGAACAATGCAGATAAGTGTTTCTTTTTAAAGCCATTAAATAGTTTTTGTCAATGCGGTACCACAGGTGCCGCATTTTACTACTTTTCCGGCCTCCGCATCATGCGGATTTTTCCGCCAAAACCGGATTTTCATGCCATCGGAAAATGGCGATTTTTTCAGGGGGCTGTAATATTCGGGTAACGATATGTATAGTGTTGACGAAGAGGATATGAATATTTTTCAAACAATACGCAATAATTAAATCAGCATTGCGTTTCCATATTTAAAACATACAACATGTCAGAGAAAGAACTCAACTTATATCGCCTTACTTCGATGGAAGAACCCTCCGATGAAATGCTCTCATGCATCATGCGCGAAGCTGCCGCAGAAGCAGACATGCGTTGGAAATCCGCAGAAAAAAAATTCTTTGAACAGCTTCAGGATATGATTCTGAAAACAACATCATCAACTGCCTTATGACCGGACACAGACCTGTGCTGATTATTATTGCCGGACCTAACGGGTCGGGCAAAACTACAGTCACTTCAAAAATTTTGAAGCACGAATGGCTGGAGGATTCTGTCTATATCAATCCGGATCAGGTGGCACAGGAACGTTTCGGTGACTGGAATTCACCGGAAGCCGTCCGGCAAGCAGCTGAATATTGTGCTTATAGGATCCAGCAATAATGATGAG
>JAEEGK010026980.1_pt1 | contig 11644 bp, 8 predicted proteins | sample 8958771 | NCBI WGS metagenome assembly JAEEGK01 (sample SAMN16246547, study PRJNA631951) | gut metagenome | biome: gut microbiome; feature: rumen; material: SC-attached | host: Bos | place: Iran: Karaj | collected 2018-10 | reverse complement strand
CGACAATAATATATTAATATTATTTTTTTTATTGGTTTTTTTAATTATTTAATTTAAATAATAAAATTCAAATGAAAAATTTGAAAGGTTCTTTTAAAAGAATATTTTATATTGATATCCCAAATAATTTTAACACTTTAATTAAAAGTTGTAATAAAATAATTCCTAATTATTCAGAACAAAAATATAGTATAATTTCTTATTCAAACAAAAATAGAATGATAATAAATGATGAAAATTCTTTTCAAAAATGGATTAAAATATTAAATGAATTTAACTATTCTTTTTTAATTTTACCAAATTATAAGTTACATTTATATTCAATAGTCAATAATAATTTTAGTATCATTCCTAACAAAAATATTATTAAAAGAAATAAAATTTATTTTGATGAATATAAAAATTTAGAATATCTAAAGAATGTGGAAAGTTTGATTAAAAAGAATGTTGAAGTATTAAACAATAAAATTAACAATCTTATTAATGATATTGAAAAAAAAAAAGAAGAAGAAAAAAAGATTGATAATATATTAAATAATAAAAAAAGTGAAATCGAAAATATAAATGAAAATATAAGAGAACAAAAATTAGAATTAGAGGGGGTTGGTAAATTAAAAAAAGAAATTGAAAAAGATTTAAAGAATAAAGAAAGTAAATTAGAATATATTAATGAAAAGATAAAATCAAAAGAGATAGAATTAGAAACAATAAATAAAAATTTAGAAAAAAGTGTAAAAATATTAGAAGAGAATAAAATAAGAATAGAAAATATAAATAAATTAAAAACATTATTGAATTTTGAACATAAAAATAAAATTGAAAAAAAGGAAGAAGAATTTAAAGAAAATATGAAAAATAAAATAATATTATATATGGAAAAATTTGAAAATAAATTTATTGAAGAATTAAATGAATTAAAAAATAAAAAAATAAATGAATATTTTAAAGAAAATGAAGAAAGAAGTAAATTATATAATAAGATTTCTAAAGAATATGAAGAAATAAAAAAAGAGTTTGAAATAACAAATAAATTAAATAATTCATTTTTAGGAGTTAAATGTGAAATATGTAAAAAAGAAATTCAAGGAATAAGATATGAATGTTCAAAATGTAAAGAATATAATTTATGTGAAAAATGTGAATTAAAAAATTATATATATAAAATTCATACACTCTCTCATAAATTTTATAAAATAAGAAAAAATATAGACAAACATTCAATTAAAATAGAAAAATAAAATAATATTATAATAATAATATAAAAGAAAAAATTAGTTCAAATAATAATAGTAAAAATAGCTTTTATAATATTCAGTGTTTAAGGATTTTTAAAGTAGAAAATAATAAATTTAATAAAAGAATTTAAAATGATGAGTGTTTAAATGTTTTATTATTATTAATATATATATTTAATTATTAATTTATTTAATTTATAATATTATAATAATAAAATGATAAAACCATTTCATCATAATAAACAAATTATTATTAAAAAATTACAAAATTTATTAAATAATAATAAATCTTCTTTAAAATCAAATAGAACAGGTATTAGTAATGGAATTAAAAATTCATTTGATAATAATATTTATTGTAATATAAACTTTATTTTAAAAATATTATTATAAAAAATTTGAAAAAAATACAATATAACATCATATAAATATATATATTAATTGCAATTCAAAATTTTATTGATTCTAAATATTGTAGAAGAATTGCAATTTTTAAAGAAACTTTAATTTATTATTATGAAGAAGAATTCTTAAAAAGATATTATAATAAAAAAGAATCTATAATGAGAATACCAAAATTTTTTAATTATTACACCAATTATTTATTATTTTTTCTAAACCAACTTTTCAAGAATTAAATTAAGTGAAAAATTGCAAAAATATTATGAAATAAAAGCTCAAGTTTTTTACCATGATAATTATTCAATCGTAAATTATAAAAATAAAGAAAAAAAAATTATAATAATAAAGAAGAAATTATATTTACTGAAAAAATTAGAAAAATAATATCAGGTCAAAATTCTTCTTCTCAATTAATAATTAAAAAAATAAAAATTCATCAATTTTAACTTATTATTCCCTTGAAAATTCAATTTTAAATTTATTAAATGGAAATATTAAAAAAAGGAAAAAATAATTATAAAGAAAGATCAACATTACAATTAAATCAAATAAAAAAAAGAGACAAAGACATTATATAACAAATTGAATTAAAAATCAAAGATTAAATATATCAAATAAAAAAAGTAATAATTATATATCTTCATATAATAAACATTCAAGAAATATAATAAATTATAAGAATCCATTATTTAAAGATGAAAATATTTTAACAAATAATTATCAAGGAAATAAACATTTAAAATTTTTATCTTCTCAAAATGAAATTTTTCTATTATGTTTAACAGAAGAAATGATAATAATTATATAAAATAAAAACTAAAATTCCTTTATTAAATTCTCAATATAATAATAATAAAAAAAGAACTAATTCATTTTAAATAAAAGGTAATTTTCAAAAAATAATAAGAAAAATAAACTTAAATTATTGTTTTATTTAAGTATAATACCTTCAAAAAAAAAACCAATTATTTGATAATGACTTTAAAACAATAAGTCATTATGAAAACAATGTCAAAAAAATTTTTAATTTTCAAAATCAAATAAATATTACTAATAAAAAAAAGATTTCATATAAAAGAATTAATCATTTAAAGGATTATATTCGAATTCAAGAGCAAATTATTTAATTATTGTTATATTAGAAAGAAAATGTTTTTTCATTTAATAAATAATGTAAATAAAATAATTATAAATATTATATTCAATTACTCTTTTTTCTTTTATTAAAAAATAAATAAAATTAAATTATACAATTAAACAATATTAAGAAGAATCTTCTTTATTTTTTCCTTTTTTTCTTACATCATTTTGAATAATTTCATTTTCTTTTGTTAAATTATTAATTAAAATAGAAGAATAATTATTAAAATCACTTTCATTTGAAATATTATTTAAAGTATCATTACTTACTGAATAATATTTTTCAACATCTTTTCCATTATCTATATTTTTTAAAATAATTATTGATTGATATAATTCAATTTTTATTTTTATATTTGAAGAAGGACCTTCAAATTCAATTATTGTTTTTTCATTTTTTTCATTTTTTTCTTTAAAATGACCTCCTAAGTTAAACTTTTTAACATCATTTACCCAATTTTCAACATTAAATTCATTTAATTTTCTATAATAATACGAAACATTATTTTCTTCAGAAGTTATATTTAAAAATTTAATAAAGAATAAAACTTTATTCAAATACTTTTCAATTTGAACAAATTTTGACATTTGATAAAAATTAAAATGAACTTTATATTGATCTTGTAAATATTTTTCATTATTAAAAACAGTAACATTAACATAACTAGGTTGAAAAATTAAATTTGAAGAAATTAAATTTTCATTTGTATAAATATTATTTATTTCCCAATCATCAATAGAATAAAATTTTATTTTAGGATTAATTAAATAAAATTGAATATTACTTATTGATTTATGAGAAGATAAATTTTCTAATAAAATTCTAAATTTCTTAAAGCTTGAAAGATATTTCATAATATAAAAATCCCAATTAGAAAAATTATGTTCTATTAAATAAAATAATAATTCAAAATCAATATATTGTTGAATTCTAATTGCATTTTGAGATAAAATAAATGAAATCAAAGGAAGATTAATTGTTACTTTATATCTTTTTTTAGGAGTTAACCAAATAAAACTAAATTGATTGTAATTTAAAAAAGAAGGATTTTTTTGAATTGGAGGATAAATATAATGATATCTTTTATTATATACTATTTTTTTTTCTTCTTCATATTTTATATTAACATATTCATTATTATCTTGAAGTATTTGTAAATGTGGTTGAATATAAGGTAAATTTTCATTAGAAATCATACTTTGAAGATCTTCTTTTAAACCATTAAATTCTTCATTATTATTTAAAAATGAGGATAATTCTTTATAATCTAATTCTATTTTTTCATAATCTTTATCAAATTTAATTATTAAAGTTAATAATTTCTTAAAAATTTCATCTCCTTTATAATAAAATATTGGTAATAAAATAAAAGGAATAATAACTTCAGGATTTTTTTTCATTATATCTTTTTTATTATTATTATCTAAATCTTCAAAAGTAATAAATAATGATTTTAAATGTAAATTTAATCTTTTTTTCTTTTTTCCAAATTCATAATTTTTTTCAAAAACACAATTTTCTTTTAAATAATCTTTATTTTTTTCAACCTTCAAATTTTCAACTAAAATTTTAATATTTTCAAAATATTTATTTTTCTGTCCGTAAATTTCTTTAAAATTGAAATTTAAATGATTATAAATATTATTATTGAAAAAAATATCTTTTTCAAAATTATTATAAGCATCATGAATATTAGAAAAGTTATAAACATTTCTATTAGAAATTTTCATAGGAACAGTTCCTAAACTTTCTTGAATAGGATTATTGAAAAAATTATAAGAAGTTCTAAAAGAAATTTTAGAATTTAAAGCAATTTCAGGCATTAAATCCCCTTGATCATTATATAAAGGACATAATTTAGGAATATTATTAGGACGTTCATTCAATCTTCTAATTGAACGAAAAGAAGTATTTGTAAAATTATTACTTTTTGATATATTATTTGTTTCATTTGGATTTATTAAAACTAAGGATTTTGATTCTGATGAATTAGCATTTAATAATGGAATTTGATCATTGTATAATGTATCATTTTGTTCTAAATAATATCTGTTAAAATTATCAGATGATTGAATTACATTTTTTGTTACTTTTAATATTGAGTCTACGTTAAAATCATTTGTTGTTTTCATTTTTTTTTTTATTTCTTTTTTTAATTGATTTTACACTATTTAAAGTATTTTTTTAATGTTTGTTTTATTATCTATATTATTTTTTTTTTTAGTTATTAAAAAATAAATTAAAATAAACAATAAAAATAATTAAATATTTATAATTAATACAACAATATCATTTAAAGAAAATTAAATATCATTTAATTTTTTAAAACACTGAAAAAAAAAATTATATCCAAATACACAATAAATAATTCTTAAAAAAATAATTATTTATTTTAAATAAGCAATAACTTCAATTTCACAAAGAACTCCTTTAGGAATTTCTTTAACAGCAACACAACTTCTAGCAGGTTTAGAAGTGAAATACTCAGAATAAACAGAATTAAAATCAGCAAATAAAGACATATCACTTAAAAAGCAAGTAGTTTTAACAACATGATTGAAATCAGTACCAGCAGCTTTTAAAATTTCTCCTACATTTAAACAACATCTCTTTGCTTGAGTTTTTACATCTTTTCCATCAATTTCTCCGTTTGAAGGGTCTATTGGGATTTGACCTGATGCATATAAGAAATCTCCTACTTTTATTGCTTGTGAATATGGACCTATTGCTGCTGGAGCTTTTACTGTTGAGATATATTCAAAAGAAGTCATTTTTATTATATTTAATTTTTTTTTTATTTGTTATTAGTATAATTTAAACATTTTAGCTTTTTTTACATTTTTTTGAACCTTTTTATATTATTATTTATTTTTTGATTTTTTTTTATTTTGATTTTAGAAAGTCTTAAAATAGTTTTTTCTTTTCTTTTTTAAAATGGTTTAAGGAAGAAGTTCATCTTAACATTTTCAAAAATGAATTAAAAAAAAAAAATTACTAGTTTTCTTAATTTTATTACAGTTTCACTGTAAAAAAAATATTTAAATATTTAGAACTAAATATGTATATTCTAATATATAATAGTTATATCTTTGTTGATTTAGTTATTGCTAACTGATTTTGTTGAAATGAACTTAAAAAAAATAAAAAAAATAATTGTAAAATTTTTTAATTAAAATTCCCCTATTTTCTATTCACAATTTATAGTATTTTTATTTCACTAAATAAGTAAAATTTCATTGAACTTCATTGAACAATTGAAAAAAAATAATAAAATTATATATTCAATCAAACACAAACATGATATTTGCCATTAAATCTAATAAATAATAAAAAATCTTTTGATATATTTAACATCAGATAAAAAACTTTATAAAATAAATTATGAGCTTATTATGTAAAAAGGAAAAGAAAGAAAGTTTTTATGATAAATTAGATGAAGATGATAAAACCTTCTTAAAAATAAAAATAAAAAAAGATTCTAACGGTGAAAAGAAAATAAAAAACCAAATTAGAATTGATAATATGAGAAGTAAAATTATAAACCACTTTACCCTTTTTATTACAAACTTCTTGAATGATTATGTTGTTGAACTTTATGGTTTCAGAAAAGTTTTATTTACAAAAATAAATTATGCAGACAGAAAAAAAGTTGACACCCTATCTCTTAGGGACTTTATGAATAAAAATATAGAAGATTTTTGTTCAATCAAAATTTCTACTAAAATTACTTCTTTATCTTTATATCATAATTTAGAATCTTTTAATATTGTTAAAGATAGATTTGGAAAGGATTTTGTGAATCAAAAACTATCAGACTTTTATCAAAATTTTTATTTAAATGATTCTAATAAATTATCCCTATTTGGAGCAAATATTACAACACAAAATTTTGATTCATTGTTAAAAAAATATGATAATGATAAAGTATATCAAAGAAAATTATTACAAACAGCAAATAAATTAAATGAATTTATTCGTAAAAAAAAGAATAAATATATTACTAAGGAAAAAAACAACTATTGTGTGTTTGAATCTGAGGAAGAAGAAGACAATTTTTCTCAAATCACACAAAATTCTATAATCATTTGGCCAAGCCTTAATACAAATGATGATTTTTCTTATTTTGAAAATTGAAATATTATTTAAATAATAAAAATAAACTGTTATAATACAGGTAATTTTAAGATTTTTTTTCTCTTTTGAAATAAAAGACTTTATAGTTTATTATTTTTGATTTTATCTGATTTTTTCATAATTAAGTATATATCTTTTTATTAATTAATAAATTTATTTTTTTCAATATGAAAAAATTAATGAAATTAAAATTTTTTAAAGAAATGAAATAAAAATCATTGAGACTTTTTATTTGGATAAAAGTAAAATAAAAAGAACAATTAATCAGTTTATTATAAGATAATGATGTTAATAATTATTAAAATAAATTAATAAAAATTTTAAAGTTAATATTTAAATTTTAATTTTTTCCTTTTCCTCTACCTCGGTTATTTCCTCTTCCTCTATTATTATTTCCTTTTCCTCTTTTATTACTACTATTATTATTATTTTCACTTATATCAAATTCTTCATCTTTTTCTTCATTATTATCATTAATTTCTTGTTTATTCATATTATTTAAATTATTATTAAAATTCATATTATTCATATTTAAATTATTCATATTACTCATATTCATATTATTAATATTATTATATAAAGCATTAATGTTTGGATTATTAATATTATTTTGATTATTATTAACTTGATTCCCAATTTGCATATATAACATTTGTTGTTGTTGCATTAAAGCATAATTATCTTGAATTTTTTTCATTGGATTTACCATTTGTTTGTTCTTTTTCTGAGGCATTGATGATAAAGAAGGAGGAGGAATGCTTCCTCTTAACATATTTAAACTGTTTAAATTCATATTAGTTAAGTTCTGATTTTGTAAAATATCCATATCCATTTTTAAATTACTTTTATCTAAATTTGGATTATTAATATAATTATTATTCATATTTGGAAATTGCATATATGGTATTCCTTTATTCATTAATTGCCTTGGTATAAAGTCCATATTTTGATTTTTATTCATTGTATTTAAATTTGGAATATTATTATTTAACATTTTCATTTGGTTAATACTATTATTAAAGTTTGGTACATTCATTTGAATTTTATTTTCAGGAATTTCATAATTTATATTATTATTATTTGAGATATTAGTATTATTATTATTATTATTATTATTATTATTATTATCTTTATCTTTATTATTATTCAAATTATTATTATTAAGAGAATTTGATTCTTCACTTGATTGAGATGAAGTTTCATTCTTTAAATAATTATCTTTACTTTCTTGATTTTGATTTATTTGATTTTCAATCTCTTGATTATTTTGATAATTCATAATATTTTGTTTATGTTGTTTTTTTTGATTTTTTTTTAATTGGATTATTTCTAAAACTGATTTTTCTAAACCCCTCATTAATTTTCTATTTTCTTGTTGAATATGTTCTATTTTTTTATAATTATTTAATAAGCTTTCATACTTTTTTTCATAATTTGATATTTTATTATTTATTATTTTATCAATTAATTCCTCTAATTGTTCCTTCTCATTTTTTTGAACATTTTCATTTTCACTTTTTTCTTCTTCGTTTTCACTGTAAAAACAATTCTCTCCCTCATTTTCATTATCATTTTTTTCATGTTTTTCCATTTTAATAGAAATAATTAATTATTTTCATTAAAAATTAAAAAATTTATTTATTTAATAATAATAATATTTAAAATTTATTTTAAAAAAAATAAAGACAATATTATAACTAAAAATGATAATAAAACTCTTTTAGGAATAATAAAAAAAAGATTTAATAGAGAGAAAATAATCTTTATGATAATAATAATCATAATTATAATTAAAATTTTAATTATAATATTTTTAATTTAAATAAACAATTTTAAATTTTAAATATTATAATAATTAATCATCAACAGAAAAATTAACATCCATTCCATCATCATTAACAGTAATATTTTTTGTATCTTCATCAGGATTAATTTCATTATGTATAAAATTAAAACTATAATAAAATCCAGGTCCAAAAACTAAGAAACCAATTAAAGGAAAAGTTAAAGTATATTTAAATATTAAAACTACAAATAAAGGCCAATCAGAAGGAATTAAAAATAATAATCCTGGAAAACAACATATTATCATTATTAGTAATCGAATTAATTTATGTCTTAATTTTATTCTATGCCAATTCATTATATTATATACTTTATTAGGGTAATTTTTTTCCATTAAATTCTTCGAATAGGATAAACCATTTAAACTTCCTATTAAAAATAATATTATTGATACACCACTATAACTTTCGTTTTTTAATCTTTTTGAATTTGGTATATTATTCTTATCAAAAAAATCATTTAATTCTTCATTATCTTTTCTTATTATATATAATGGTATTATTAAAATATATAATACAGAAAAAATTATATTTAATAAAAGCTTATTTTCTTCAATAAAAAGAAAAAACATTTCTGCGTTTTTATTATAAAATTTATACATATAAAAAAAAGTAATAAATAATCCAATTCCTAATAAAATACTAAAAATAATTTGATTAATACTTTGATATCCAAAATATAATCTACTTAAAATTATACATAAAATAAAAAAGATAAAAATACCTAAAAGAGAAAAATTAATAATCTTTCCAAAACCTTTTCTAAAAAATCTATTTTTTTGAATTAATTTCCAAAAACCTAAATAACTAATAATAGATATTAAAGTATGTTTACTTGGATTTCCATATCCAGCTTCAAAAGAAGTTAACAAGCTAAAATTTAAATTTTCTTTCCAATAAGGTCTATTAGAAGCATAAATTAATTTTAATATTGATAAAAAGTATATTGTAAAAATTATTGTAAATAATAAATATATGAAATATAGTAAAGGATTGAAAAATAAGAATATTATACTTATTGGTATAATTACTTTTTCACTTCCGAAGAGAGTTATATATGTAAAAAAATTTTTGAAAAAATTATTATTTAATGTAGTATTCAGGTTATTTATCAAATCAATACTTATTGAATATAATGGTTCTCTATAAAATAATTCTGTTGAAATGATTATTATAAAATATAAGGAAATTAATATTATTTTATTTGGGTTTGAAATTTTTTCCATATTTTCCATTATTATTTTTAAATATTTTTTAATTATTAAAGTAATTATGTTAATTTAATAATTATGACAAATAATTATTTAAATATAAAGGATTTGGAGTAGAAAAGATTTTTTGGGAATTAATATAAAAAAAAAAAATAAAATTGTTGTTTATAAAAAATAAAATCAATGAAATTATTGTTAATTCATTTAAATTTTTTTTAATTACTTAAATAAAAAGTATTTTTCTAAAGGAAAAATATATTTTAATCATCTACATTTAAAAATGATTTTGCATCTTCATTTTTTTTTATATTATTATAAAAACTAGAAGTTAAAGAATTATCCTTATTAATATTAGTAAAAAAACATTGATTAACCATTTTATTCGAAATTATATTTTCTTTATTTGAATAATATTGTTCATTTAACAACAAAGAAGTTTTACCAAAATAATTTTTTTTCTGATAATTAAATCTCTGAATTAAGGAATTTGAATTAATATTTGAATTTAAAAAAGAATTTTCATTATTATTATTTAAAAAATTACAAATAAATTCTCTATTTCTTTTAGCACTTTTTTTATTTACATTTAAAATTTGATTTTTAATGTTTTCAATGTTTTTTAATATTTTAGTGTTACTTCTTGGAAGAAATTTTATTTTTGACTGAGAATTATTAAGAATATCTCTTAAAGAATTATCTCTTTTTAAAGAAAAAGTTTCCATTGAATTGTTTCTGATTAATTTATTTATTTTTATATTTAACTTAGAAAAGCTTTGATTTATTCTTTTATCATTATGAAATTTTAAATTGTCAAAATTTAAAATATTTTTTTTTTCAATCTCATATTTAAATTCATTTTGTAATTGTTGTAATTTTTTCATTGATTTACTTCTTTTTAAATGATTGTTTTTAGTTATAAAAGGAGAATTTGAACAAAGAGATTCATTTGTAATTTTTGGTTGTGAATTTAGAAATGAAATATTTGAAGTTTCGTTTTTTTCTCTTGTGCTTTTATCTAAAAAATAATTTATTTCTTCAATTGATTTTGTTTTTACAATTGTTTTATTTGAAGAATAGTAATTGTTGAAAATCTAAATATATTTAAAAATTAATTTTTACATTTTGTAATTTTTTCTTTAAATTATTTGACATTAAATTTAAATTTTAAATTAAAGAAATTAAATAAAAAAATATTTAAATATATATTTATTAGTTTTTTTTTTCCGTCTTTTTAAGTTTAATTATTAAGTAAATATATTTTTAATTTATATATTTACATTTCTATATTTATTAAGTTTTTAACATCTTTGAGAATTAAATAAATATTTTTTTATTTTTTAAATATATTTTTAATTCTAAATTTATATTTAATTCGTAAAGAATATATTTTAATTTTTAAAAAATAAAACAATTTATTCAAAATTATTATAATTTTTGTTTACCATTTTTTACTGAATTTTGGTTAAATTGTTTTGATAATATCATTAAATGAAAAATTATTTAAAGAAATTTGAAATTATCAACAATAACTTTCTTTATTTTTATTTCTTCTATATTTTCTATATATTTATTACATTCAATTAGTAAATTTTCTATATTTAATTTTCCATTTTATTTTTTTATTTTTATTTTCTTTTTTTTAATCATCTTCATTAATCCAACTAAATCATTAATTTA
>JAEEGK010026976.1_pt1 | contig 11645 bp, 9 predicted proteins | sample 8958771 | NCBI WGS metagenome assembly JAEEGK01 (sample SAMN16246547, study PRJNA631951) | gut metagenome | biome: gut microbiome; feature: rumen; material: SC-attached | host: Bos | place: Iran: Karaj | collected 2018-10 | reverse complement strand
GTTTTTAATAATGAAAATAATATTACTATTATTTTTTTTATCATTATTATTATTATTATTAATATTATCAATATTATTTTTATTATTATCATTATCTTTAATATTTTCTTTATTATCATTTTTATTATTAATATTAAAATCACTTATTTTATTTCCTATAATTGAATTTTTTCTAATTTGAGGAGTTTGTGAACTATGAAAAGTTTTTCCTCTCACATATTTATTAACAATTAATTGATTATTAAATAAATTAGAGCCTAATAAAGATGTTTTTTCATTTAATTTAAATATTTTTTTATCACTATTTATTCTATGTAAAGTTTCTTCTAAATCTTCTTTATATTTTTTATTAATAATTTTTAAAGAAGATTTTCTTCTTCCTTTTAATGTATTATTTTCAATTATATTATTATTATTATTATCTTCTATATTATTATTATTATTATTAATTTTATTATTTTTTTTATTACTATTTGTATTATTATTATCATCTGAATTAATTTCATCTATTTTTTCTAAATTTTTTTCTTCTTCTTTAATATTATTATTATTTTCATTATTACTTTTACTACTACTAATAGAACTACTACTTTCATCAGGATGAGAATCATAATGATATTCACTAACATAAGAACTATTATTATTATTGTTACTGCTATGACTACTAAAAGAAAAAGAATAAATATTTTTATTATTTTCCTCATCACTGTTAACATTAATATCATCATTTTTATTAGTATTTTTATTTTTTTGTTGATTGACTGGATTTGCTCTTTTTAAATAAAGATCATTTTCTTTTTGAATATCACTTTGTCTTCCACCTAAATAAATAAGTTTTTTATTATTTTTTTGAAATGATAATAAACGTGTAGTTCGACGCTCATTAATATTATAATTATCATTAATTTTAGTTTTAAGAAGAATTGGTTCACTTTTTCTTGAAGCTTTTAAAGATTGATATTCACTACTAATAAATTTTGGAATATTATCATAATTTTTTTTACTATTATTATTATTATTATTATTACTATTAATGTCATTTGATTTTAATGGCGTTTTAAAATCATTAGTATTTGTATTTGTATTTGTTGTTGTTAAGTTTTTATTATTATAATTTGAAGATAATTTTGAATCTTCACTATTAAAAGAATTTTCATCATCAGAAGAAGATTCATTTTTTTCGAATATTTTTTCAATTTGATTATTATTATTATTATTAATATAATCATTTTTAATTTCATCTAATTCTTGTATAATTTTTTTTTCAACATTATCATATTGTTCTTCAAATTCATTACATTTTTTAATATTATCAAATATTTTTTCTAAATATTTCTCATATGTAATATCATCATTATTATCTTTATTATCATTATTATTATTTTTATTACTTTTTTCACTTTCTAAAAATTCAACAAATAAATTGGAATTAAAATCACTTATAGTTTCAATTTTTTCATCTATTAATTTTTTACATATCATTTTATATATAGCCGTTTCTTTATTAAATTTATTCATATTTAAATCAAACACAACTTTTTCTTTTTCGCATCCACATATTTCACATACTATAGCAACAATTTTATCATCAACCGGAAAATATTTTTCTATTATATTAATTCCTCCAACTAAATCTTTAATGCTATAAGGTTTAAACCAAGTATGATTAATAATCTTATGAAAATTAAATCTTTTATTAGGTTTAATTTCTAACATTTTCATAAGTAAATTCTTAAGTTTTTTACTAATTTCTCTAGGAAATTCAATTTTACCTTTTAAAATCATTTGTTTATTTTTCTCATCTGATTCTTCACTAAAAGGAAGATAACCACATGTCATAACAAATAAAACCACACCTAATGACCAAACATCAGCTAATTCAGGATCATATGAATTATTTAATATCATTTCAGGACAAACATAATTTAAATTACCAAAACCAATGTCTAATTTACTATTTTTTTTATAGCATGTACTATAACCAAAATCTATAATTTTTGGAATATTATTTGATTTAGTAAATAAAATATGTTCTGTTCGAATGTCTCTATGAGTTATATTCATTTTATGCATATATACTAACGCATCTATTAATTGAGAAAATATATATAAACTTTCGTTTTCGCTGAATCGTTTTTTTTTTATTATTTCTTCGAATAAATCTGGACCATCTATGTATTCTGTTATGAGATATATAAAGTTTTTTGATTCGTATATTTCATATAAAGTAAGAATGTTTTTATGTTTTAAAAGTTTTAATGAATTTATTTCATTATGAATTAAAGAATAATCGTGAATGTAAACTTTTAAAAAACGTTTATTTATTTGTTTTATACAAACTTGTTGAGATGTATATTGACATGTCGCAAGATAAATCGTAGAATAACTACCTTTTTTAAGAATTGAATTTATTAAATAATGGTCTATATTTTTTAATTCAGTTGATGTTTCTGTAAAATTAATATTTGTAATATTTTCTACATTATTTTCATTATTATTATTATCAATATTCGAAATAGAATTATTTATATTATTAATATCATCATTATTAATATTAATAGACATATTAAATATTATATAAGTATAATTTATATTATTGTTTATAAAAAAATAAAATAATAATAATAATAAAATAATAAAATATTAAAAAATAATAATAATAGAAAAATAATAATGATAATTCCTCGTAATATAAAACCATCTTCTTCATTTTCAAATAGTAACAAAACAAATTCAACAATAAATATAACACCATCTCAAATGTTTAATATGATTCATAAAACAGGTTTTGGTGGAATTTTCGGCTACAATCCAAAAAAAAAATATTTCGATTATTATAATTCTTTATGGATCAAAGAACGTGCTAGAATATTATTAAGTTATAAACATAAACATTGGCCTCCTAATGATTGGCCAAAAGATAAAGAAGGAAATAAAAAACTTCCTATTAAAAAAAGTTTCATCGATGATAAAATTGAATGGTATAAAAGTTTTAATGATGAAAATAAAAGAAAAAATTTAATTGAAGAATTAGAATCAAAAGGAAAAAAAATTGATTTTGAAAAAAATATTTATAAAAGCGATTTTGATATTAAAAAAAATAAAAAAAATTTACGTTCATTATTTTTAAAACGCGAAATAGAAATTAAAAAAATAAAAGATAAAATTAAATATGAAATTCCTGCTTATAAATCAAGTATTATTGAACAAGCAATAGAAAAAATAAAAAAAGATAATGAAAATAAAATAAAAAAAAAAGCAAAATCTTTTTTATCAAAAAGTGATAAAATTTCTTACATTTCTGAAGCAGAATATTTAGGTGAACAAATTCCATTTTATAATAGTTATAAAGATAAAAAAAATGATAATAATAAAAAATTATTTAATCCAAATAGATTAATTTTATTTAAAAAAAATCCTTCTTGGAGTTTTGCTCCAAAAAATTTTAAAAAAGATATTAAAAATATTTACATTGAAAAAAAAGAAAATTTAATTAAAGAAAAACAAATAAATACTTTAAGTAAAAGTGGATTAGATTTAAATTCATATAAATTAGATGTAATAAAATCATATGATATGATAAATAAACATGGAAGTTTACCACATTTATTTAGAAAACAATTTGATTACAAATCAACAAATCAATATAAAAAAGCTATAGAAAATAATAAATCATCTATTTTACCCGGACCAGGAACTTATTGGAATGATGAAAAATGTTTATTTAATAATAATATAAATGATAAAAAAGAAAATAATAGATATTATATGACAAGAGATAAAACTGATAAAAGAAATTATGTGAAATATATAAATAAAAATGTTATATAATTTTTTGTTTTTTGTAATATTAGATGTTTTTTATGTTATTATTAATTATTAATATTTTTTTTTAACTTAAACAATTTAAATCATTTATAATTTTTTGAATATTCATAAATGTATTTGAATCATTTTCAAAAATTTCATCATATTTCCAAAGAAAATATGTGTTAATAGGACGTTTTTGAGTAATTTTATATTCAGTTTTATTTTGTGAATTTTGCTCCAATTCGTAATAATGAATATTAATATTATTATTTTCATTATCATTTAATGAACATTTTCTTCCATTCAATAATCTTCCTCTAAAATGTGCATTATATTGATAATTATTATCATTATTATTATCAGTAATTTCAATAATCTTTTTTTCAAAATATTCATCAACAGGGGCTAAAATTGAATTATTTTCATTAAATATTTTACATGGAAGAATATGTAAAAATCCACTACCTTCTCCAATTTTTTTTTTCTTTTTAGATTTTGTTTCAACATCTTCTATTTTATTTATTTCATTTAATTTATTATTATTATTTTCAACATAACTACTATAATTATCTTCAAAACTATTATTATTATCTTCATTATTATTATTATCTTCTTTATTACTATTATCGTTTTTCTTATCTTCAGCATCAATAGAATTTTCATTCCCGCTTTTATTATCATTAACACTCATTAAAAAAAATTAAAAAAATATTTAAATTTAAATATAAAAAATAATAATTTACAAAAAATAAATAATATTTACATTAAATTTCATATTTAAATTAAAAATATATTTTAAAATTAAAAATTACAGGTTTATGATCAGAAAAATTAATATGATTTAAAGAATCATATTTAATAACTTTAAATTGTTTTATTTTATCATCATTAGATGTATAAAACACTCTATCAGTATAAGAAGGAACATGATCTTCACTATCAATAACATATTCATTATTTTTTAATTTATAAGTTGGTTTAAATGAAATAGCAGCTTCATTAAAATTTCCAATTTTAATTTTTTTACTTTTAATTGAATTTAAAAATTGATCATATTTTAATAATTCAGTTCCTTCAATAGTTTTATTTATTTCTAACATTGAAAGTTCCGTTCTTGAATTAAAATCACCTAAAAAAATACAAACATCAAATTTATTAATTGCATTTATTCCATTATTAATTTTGCCATTATTTTTATTAAATTCATTTGGAAAAATATTTTTTTCATTTATTATTTTAAATTCATCAATTATTCTATGAAAATCATTTATTCTTTGTTCTTGCATATTTTTAAATGCAGCTAAATGACAATTTATATATAAAAAACTAATGTCTTTTAATTTAAACCAAATATAAACTGCTCCTTTATTAGACATCATTCCATAAAAACCATTTTTTATATAATCAGTACAAATACAACTTATATCATTTATATATATTTTTTTAATATATATTATTAAATGAATTGGACCTAATGTTTGAGATTGTATTTTTATATAATTAAATTTTGATAAATGCTCATTTAATAAATTTTCTAATGTTGATTTATCCCAATAAAATATTGATGTTATTATTGAACGTAAACTTTCTTGTGTTCCAAAAACTATCATATCGTAATTATCTGTTATATCTTTTGGTAATAAATTTTCTATTTCTTCTGTTGAAGGAGTTAAACCATGTAAGTTATATGTTATTGAACATATTGATAATTCTTTTAATTCTTTTGTTGTCATTTTTTTCTAATAAAATAAATGAAAAATAAATGAATATATTTTAATATTAAAATATATTTAAAATTTTAATTTATTTGTTTTAATTTTTATTTTTAATATAAAAATATATTAAAATTTTTTAGATTTTTTGAACTAAAAATTATAATCAATATAAAAATTAATATAAAAATATTTTATATATAATTTAAATTAAATATTATAATAATAAATATCTATTCCTATAAGGATTTCATTTATAGTTTATAAATTTAATTATTATTATTATTATTATTATTCCAATTAATTGCATTATTAATTAAATTTTCAAAATTATTATTTTCATTATTAATTTTCTTATTCTCAATAATTTCCTCTTTATTTTCATTATTATTTTCATTATTAATTTCATTATTATTTTCATTATTATTTTCATTATTAATTTCATTATTATTTTCATTTTCATTTTTATTATTTTCTTCAATTCCCATAATATCAACATTATTATCTTTAAATCTTTCTTTTAATTCATCTAATTTTTTAAATTCATTTTTTTTTAAATACAATTCTTTTAACAATTCAATAATTTCATTTATTTCATTTAACCCTTCAACATTACAAGCTAATTCTAAAATTCCAATTGCTCTTTCATCTTCTTCATAATTTATTTCAAATTCAGCATAATTTTTCCAAAATTTTCCATTTCTAATTTCTTTTTGGATAGCACTTTCATATATTTGTCTTACTCTATCTAAATTACCTAAATTAATTTCAATATCTATGTAATAATTTATAATTTTTTCTTTTAAATATTTACCCATACTATAACCCATAATTTTACGAAATTTTTTTAAATCTTTTTGACGTAATGCAAAGTTTGCATATTGAATAAAAATTTTAGAAAAAAAAAATTGTTTTGAAGGTAAAATTTCATAAATTAATTTTTTATAAATATTTTCACAATTTTCTAAATTTTCACAAAAAATTTCTTCAAATATTGCGTAATTAATAAAAAAATATATATATCTTTTCCAATATTTTTTTTCATTAATTATTGGATGATTATTTGTTATTCTTTCATATAAATTTCTTATTGAATTTTTATCTCCAAAATTTTCTTCTAATTTTATGTAATCAAACCAAATGTCATAATTTGATGGATTTTTTTCTATTTCAGTTTCATAATAATTTCTACGTTTATTTATTATTATATTTTCTATATCATTTATATTTCCATATTTTTTTTCAAATTTTAAATATTCGTTAAAAAATTCATTATAACTATCATTATTATTGTTATTTTCTATATCATCTATATTATTATTTGAAGAAAAAATATCCATTGCATATTTATATAAAATTCTAACTCTTTCATATTCTTTATTTTTTATTTCGAAGTTTATAAAACTTTTTATATAATTTTCATTAACTTTAAATTTTTTTAAACCATTTTCGTATATCTCTCTTGCAGATTTTAAATTTAAATTTTTTTCTTCATATCTTGCAACTTTTAAATATGCTTCAGGGGTATTAACATTTTCCATATAATTATACATAACATCTCTACTATTTTCTTTATTTCCCATTCTCTCTTCAAATTTACAAAAACTATTCCATGCATATTCTTTTGGATTCCATGTCATCCATGCTTTATATATTTCTCTACATCCTACATAATTGCCTATTTTTTCTTCTAAATAACACCATTTCAACCAAAATTGTTCATTATTTGGTAAAATTTTACAAACTCTCTCAAATACATTTCTTGCATGATTTATAAATTTATTTTTAATTTCAAATTCAATATATTGATTATATATTTTTGGATTCTTATAATCTATTTCAATGGCTCTTTCATATATAGAACGTGCTCTTTTAAAATTTTGTTGATTTTCTTCCCATAAAGCATATTTTAACCATTGAGAAATATTATATTTTTGACGCCTTATTTGATCTTCAAATTCTCTACGTTTTTTTAATTGATATTCATATAATTCATCTTCATCTGAAATTTTTTGAACTGGAATAAATATTTCATCATTTTTATGTGCTTGAGCTTCACGTATAATTTGTTCAGCTGTGATTTGATAATTTGAAGGGGCATTATTTTGTGGTTGAGGAAGTTCCATTCCAATTTCTTCATGATCATTTTTAAATTCATCTTCGTCTTTTTCAATATTCATCATAATAATATATTTAAAATAAAAAAAAATTAAAATATTATTATTTAATATATTTACATGAAAAAAGATTAAATATATATTATTAAAGATTTGTTATAAATTGTCCATTTTCCCATTTTTGTTTTTCCCAAGAATTTCTATCTTTAAAATAAAAATTACAATTTCCATGTTGTTTATTATTTTTCCAATCTCCATCATATATATTTCCACTTTTAAAAAAATATTTTCCTTTTCCATCTTTTAATCCATTTTTTAATTCTCCTTCATATATATTTCCATTTGAATAATAAAATTTCCCAAAACCTTCAATTTTATTACAATGATAGTCACCTTCATATTTATCCCCACTTAAATAAAAATACATTCCTTTACCATCCATAATTCCATCTTTAAAATCACCAATATATTTCTCTTTATTATTAAAATATAAAGTTCCTTTTCCGTGTGGTAATCCATTTTTAAATTGACCTTCATATTTATTTCCACTATTATATAAAAATACACCTAATCCATTAATTACATTGTTATAAAATTCACCTATATATGTACCATTTGATAATTTTAATTCACCTTTTTTATAACCATTTTTTGAATCTTCCATATATGATAAATTAATATTTATTTAAAAAAATTTATAAATACTTTTATGCATATATTTAAAAATATAAATTAAAAGAAAAAAAAATTTATAAACATAATTTTAAAAATATTTTTTATATTAAATAATTACATTTAATTTTTAAAAAACATTTTATATTGTTTTAAATAATTTTCAAAAAATATAAAATAATTAATTTAAATAAAATATCTTAAATTTAAATTATGTGAACAAAAAAAGAAATTTTTTAAATTTTTTAAACTTTTAATTATAAAAAATATATAAAAATAATTAAATAATTAGATTAAATTAATAAATGTTATCTTAATTTCAGCTATTTTTAAAAAAACTATCTAAAAATTAATATAAATATTCAAAAAAAAAAGAATAATTTTTGAACTATTATGAAACAAGAAAATGAATTAATTTATCCGATTATTAATGGTCCTAATGCATCAATGAAAATATTTCCAAATAAAAAAATTGAAATATTTAATTTAAAGAATAAAAAAATTGGAAGACACAAAAAATTCTCACAAGAATTCCGTTTAAAAACAAAAAATAATCCAGATAATATATTTAGAAAAATAAAAGTACATTTCTTTAATTTTATTTTAAAATTTTTAAATTTATCTATTAAATCATATTTTGGATTTCAAAAATATAAATTTTTGAAATTAAATCAAAATGTTATCAAAGATAGTTCTATTAAATTTAATAAAAAAATTTTTTCAAGTAATTTATTTGAATTGAATTTGTTTAATATTTCTAACAAATATGCAAATAAAAATATGTTTTCAAACAAAATTTTAATGGATAAATTAATTGAAATTGATTCTTCTTTTTTAACAATTTTTGAGATAAAATTAACTATTTTATATTCTTATTTTATAGATGAAAATTGTAAAAATATCATTAAAAATTTAATTGGTTTAAATGAAGGAATAATAAGTTTTAATGAATTTATTGAAAATGAAATTCAAAAAAATGAAGTTAATAGTAATAATATATTTGTTGATAATAACGAATACATTGAAAATGTTAAAAATATTGGTTATAATTTTTTTAACTTTATGAATAATATTAAAGAAAGAAAAATTAGAAAACAAAAGTCTATTAAAAAATTTATTGATTAAATTTTATTAATTTATATATTTTTAAAATAAATAATTTTAATATTTGTGTGAAACATATTATATTATTATTATTATTATATGAATAAATATATATAGTATGTTTATATTAAATTATAAAAATTTATAAATTTAGAATATAACTATTTTTTAAAATATAAATTAAAAAATATATTAATTATAAATAATTTTTTTATTAATTTTTTTTATAATTATTATCCAATATTTTTTAATAAAAAAAATTATTAATTTTAATTTAAATTCAATTTTTATTTTATAATTAAATAAAATAATTTATATTAATATTTTTATAAAATTATTAATGTAAAAAAATTTATCCTCTTTAAATTATAATTAAAATTCAAGAGCGGAATATTTTTTAAGTTTTATTTAAGATAATATTTATAAAAAAATAATAATAAATTTATTATTTAAATTATAATTATCTTCATAATAATTTATTGATTTATAATAATTAATATAAATTTATTAAAATTTTTTATGGAAATTATAAATAATAAAATAATATAAATGAATAAAGACAAAGGAAACTTTAGTAAAATGTATAATAAAAGAACACATGTTCAACATTTTATAGGTGAAGGAGCAGAAGAAGGAAATTTTAATGAAGCTTATTCTGGTATAAAAGGTTTAATAAGAGAATACAAAGAATTAGAAAAAGATTTTAATGATAATAATAATGAAGAAGAAGAAGAAGAATATATTGATAATGATAATAATGAATATAATAATATAAATCAAAATAATATTAAAAATAATATAAATACTCTAATTATGAATAATAAAATTAACAATAATAACTTTTCAAAAAAAGAAGATATGAAAGAAACAACAGCTAATGCTGAAGTTTTTATACCTGATGCTCAAAATATAATAAAAAATGTGAATTATAATAGGCCTAAAATAGCATATAATTCCACTATGGAGGAAATTAGAGAAAAAAATATTGAAAACAAAAGAAATTTAGGATATACGGAATCTAAAATAAAATATCAAATTATGAATGATAAAAGAAATCACCAAATGAAAAAAAGAAGAATATCTAATGATGACAATAATGATAATGATGGAAATTTTAGCTTTAATCAAAATAAAAATAAAAGAGAAAAAAATATGAATAAAAATTATGTAATAAATTTTGATAAAAAATTAAATCCACAAAGACCTATTGAAAAAGGTAAAAATAAATATGAATTTGATTTTAATAATTTTGGAAATTATAGAACGAATAATATAAATATGTATAATAATAATTATAATATTTAATTTTATTATTTATTTAAATCAATTTAATTTTCAATATCATTAAATAAAAATTTTTAACTAAAATTAAATATACTTTATAATGGGGATTGGGGATTGGGCCCAATCCCCAATCCCCAATCCCCAATAAATTTTCAAGTAAATATAAAATAAGATATTGGTATTTAAGGGATTATATGGAGCAAGTTTTTGGTGCAAAAACTTGGCATTCTAATCAGTTAATAGGGTTAGTTGTTTATTCTTATGACAATTCAAATTATTAATAATGTATTAATTAATAATAAAAAAAATAAAAAATCAAATTATTCACCTAAAACAGTAACTTTAAAAAGTATTTTTTTTGTATATTTCATTAAAGTTATTGAAATTTACTGCTCTATTGTAATTATCTGATTTAATATAAAAAATATATGCTCTAATTATAACCAGAGTTTCTATAATAATATAATTACCAATAAATCAAATATTAATTTAAGTGATGAATTTTTTCAGATTAAGAGAGTAATAACTCAAGTTAAAACTAGAAATTTAACTTATATTAAAACAATTGGAGGAGGAAATGCAAAAGTCGGTAATGCTTTGATAATGCCCAATAATTTAATAAATATATGCGAAAAAATTGGATGCAAAAATATAATAACACCAGGAGGGTTGGAATGGTTCCCCAAATAAAAGATTCGATAACTAAAATGGAACATTTACATGATTTAAATTTTGATTCAAAATGTAAACATAAAAATTTAATTATTTTTGCTGGGACAAAAGTAGTAAAAACGGAAATAAATGAAGATAATGAACCACTTCCAAAAAATGTGAAAATACCCCCCCCGATAAGGGTGTCATATGCCTAGTTATAAAAACAGGATTTTCGACGACACAAGGAAAATTTTTAAGAAGAGTTTTATATAGTGAAGAAAATAATAATATT
>JAEEGK010026975.1_pt1 | contig 11645 bp, 6 predicted proteins | sample 8958771 | NCBI WGS metagenome assembly JAEEGK01 (sample SAMN16246547, study PRJNA631951) | gut metagenome | biome: gut microbiome; feature: rumen; material: SC-attached | host: Bos | place: Iran: Karaj | collected 2018-10 | reverse complement strand
AAATTAAAAAATATAAAAGCTATTAAAAGTAAAATATCATATAATTCAAAGAAAAAAATGAATACTAATAATAATAATAATAATAATAATTTCAATAATTATAATAATAATAATTATAAGATATTATCTAATTCAAATAGTGGAAGTAATATTATTGATGAGAATGGAAATAATAAAACTCAAAAAATAAGTATAAATATTACTAAAACTTCTAATAAAGGATTTCATTTTCATAGTAATAGTAATAATTTACCTAAAAGTAATCATGATATAAGTATTATGAATTTAAATAATAATAATTTAATTAATAGAGATTTTGAAGATATTGAAAATTTATTAATTGAAATTAAAGATTATTTCCTTGAAAAAAATAATAATAATTTTATTGATTTTCATACTTTAATTAATGAAAATAATAATAAAAGTAATAATAAAGTTGAAGATAAAAATAAAAAATATATTATTGATGTTAAACCTATTATTGGAAATGAGATTGAAAATAATAATAATAATATTTTAACTCCTCATTTTTGTTCTTCAAATAAAAAAATAAATGAAATTATTCATTTTGAAAATGGTAATAATGAATAAAACCTTTAATATTAATTTATATATGAAATAATATATATTTTTTTATTTTAATTTTTTATATTTTTCTTTTATATATAAAACAATAAAATCTATTTGTTGAAAAAACTTAATTAAAAATTATATAGTAAATAAAATAATAAATTTATATTAAAGATAAATATTTATATTATGAGTTATTAATTTGAAATTTAATCTTTTTTCTTTAATTATCTAATTTAAAAAAAATATTTGTATTTCAATAATATTATAACCTTTATAATAATAAAACGAAAAAAAATAAATTAAAAAAATGTCAAGTCAAGATATAAATATTCCATCATTATCTCCAAATTCTCCTTTAAAAAAGACAAAATTATTTAAAGACATAATAACAACTCCTTTAGAAAAAGTATTAAATATATTATACGATTTACAATTATATTTATCGAAAAACAAAAATAAAAATTTAATGAATAAATTAGAATGGGTAATTTCAATAATAACATCTCATTCATTATATGATTATCAAATAAATAATTCTCAAAATGAATTGGTAGAAAAATATCAAAAAGAAATTCCTGAATTTAAACATTTTATAGATTATTTAAGTGAATATAATGGACAAATAAAATTATTTAAAAAATATAGTGATTTAATAAATAAAACTGCTTTAATTTTAGAAGATAAACATTATGCAAGTTTCGAACAATTAGGTTTACAATATCCTAGTAAAAATTTTAAAAAAAATAAAAATACTATTTCAATTTTAAGAAATTCTATTTTTAAAAAAGCTCTTCCTAGAAACGAAGTTAGTAGATTTTTTATTAAAAGCAAAAGTGAAGTTAAAAACAATAATAAAAATAATAAAAAATTATTCACTAATTTTAATAATAAAAATAATCAAAATTTCAGAAAAATTATTTCAATTAATTATGAATTAAAAGATTTTAAAAATAAAGATTTTGATATTAAAATAAAAAAAAATAAATTAACAAGTAATTCATTAAAAAATGATTTGCTAAATGAAAATATTTTTTTTAAAGATGAAAAAGTGAAAAAAAAAAATGTATATCGTCATCAAAGTACCACAAAAGAAATAGAGAAAATAATATTATCTCCAATGAAAAATTTATTTCCAATATTTAATTACGTTGAAATAGAGAAAAAATTAACAGAAAAAAATTTTCAAATAAATAAAATATTAAAGCCAAATTTTAACATTCATGAATTAAGAGAAATAATAGGATATGATAATACATTACCATTAATAGGAAAAATAATATTTCATTTTTTTAATTTAAATGAAAAAATAATAAACATAAATAAATTAGATAGTTTCTTACAACAAATATCAAATAAATATAATCAAAATGTATTATATCATAATTCAATTCATGCTTCAGATGTAACTCAAAATATAGCAACATTTATTATCAATTCTAATTTTGAAGAAAAAGCTTATACAAATTTAAATGATATATTAAGCTTATTTATTGCTTCTTTAGGACATGATATTGGTCATCCAGGTAAAATATATTTATTTAATTTTTTTTCTTTTTTTTATTAGGTTTAAATACTAATTATCTAATCAAAACTTTCGATGAAAAAACTATTACTTATAATGATATTTCTCCTTTGGAAAATTTCCATTGTTCTTTATTATTTAAAATTATCAGAAATGAAGAATTTAATATTTTTGATAAATTTTCAGATTTAAATTTCCGAACTTTAAGAAAAAGAATTATTAATATGATTTTAAGTACTGATATGGCAATTCATGGAAAAGTATTAGGTGTTATTAAAAGTAAATTAATAAACAACCCAAATAAAATTATTATTGCAAAAGATTCAAAAAATATTTTTGAAGAACAACAAAATTTATTTAACTTTATTATTCATTGTGCAGATGTTTCTCATAATGCAAAAAATTTTAATATAAGTTTAAAATGGGTAAAATTATTAAGTAAAGAATTATGGAAACAAGGAGATAAAGAAAGAGATAAAAATATAGAAATAAGTTTTTTATGTGATAGATATAATTATGATATTCCAAAAAGCCAAATAAGTTTTATTAAAGCTTTTATTGTTCCTACTTTTGAAGTTTTAGTTGAAATTTTTCCTACTTTATATTATTTGAAAGATAATGTTTATAGTAATTTAAAAATATGGGAAAAATTCAGTAAAGAAAATAAAAAAAAAGGATGGAGTAATAATAATAGTCAAAATGGTCTTAGTGAAGAAAGTGATTCAAGTGATAGTAGTTTTGAAAGTTCTGATCAAAACATCAGTGAAGACAGTGAAAATTTTAATTATTATGATGATGATTGTAATAGTGATGATAATAATGAATTAAATAATAATGTTAATGTTAATGATAATAAGATTAATATTAATAATAATAATAATGTAAATAATATTAATAATTGTCATAATGATAATGAAAATAAAATGTTAATTATAAATTTATTAAAAAGCGAAAAAAATAAATAGTTGTTATATATAATTGATTTATAAAGATTTGTTTTTATTTTTTTCTAATAAATATGAATTTAAAAAATTAATTTTAATTATTTTCAAAAAAAATTTAAAGTAATTCGTTTTTCATATGAATTTTTCTTGAAGGTTTTCTTTTTTACAAAAATTTTTTTTTCTTTTAATTTATTTAAAAAAAATTTTATTCTTCTAATGAAAGCTCGGTGTGTATTTTAGGATTATTATTAATATTTTAATTAACATTGTTTAATTGAATCACAATATTTATATTTTGTAAAAATTAATATTTATCAGAATAAGATTTTAATAAAGTTAGTTTTTAATGTTTTAAAAATGAATTTTTATTCATAAATTCTTTTGTAACAATATAAAATTTTTTATTTATATCTTTAAATTCTTTTTAAATAAAAAAAATATATGATTCAGAAAATTCATAAGATAATAATTCGATTTCTACTTTTTTAATTCTGATTTCTTTTTTGTTTTTTCATCTTAATTATTTTAAAAAAAATTAGAAATGAAATTTATATTTTTTAGGAAATAAAAATATATTTTTTTACTAAAGAAAAATAAAGTTTATTTATTTAATTTTACAGATTCAGCTAAATTATCGATTTCAGCAGGTTCTGATAAATAATCACATTCAGGAGTAGGAGTAACTGAATTATTAAAAGTTTTACTTTTTTTAATCGATTCTTTAATATTCTTTGATTGAGATATATTTTGTTGACTTACATTTGAAGCTTGTGTTGATATTGAATTTAATAACTGATATTCATTTTTTGATCTTTGAATATTAGAATTATTTTGATTTATGGAATTATTCATTTGTTGAGGATTAGCATTTGATATTTGAGAAACATCCTGTAAAAGACGATAAGAATTATAATTATTATTATTGTTGTTAACATTAACACTATTATTCTTATTAAAACTATTGTTGTTAATATTAACACTATTATTCTTATTAATACTATTGTTGCTAATATTAACACTATTACTCTTATTAAAACTATTATTATTAAAAGGATAAAAACCTTGTCCTCCTTGATATTGACAATCTTCAACTTCTTGCATATTATTATTAAATGATAAATCTAAATTTTTAAAGAATGATTGATTATTACTGGAAGAAACATTATTAAATTTATCTCCAAAATTAAAAACAAATTTTCGATAATCAGCATAAAGTTTTAATTTATAAATAATTAAATTGTCATCATTTTGTTTAACTTCTAAAAGTTTAATTAAATTTTGATTTACAAAATTATCTTTATTTAATTCACAGTTTTGAATAAATTGTTTTCCAAATTTATCACTTAACATTTGTTTAAATTGAGGAAATTCTTCTATTTCAAAATTTTGAGAAGCAAATAAAATATTATCAAAATAAGTTCTTAAATCATTTGGAACTTGATTTCCTTTCATTGAAACAAGAATTTTTTCTTTAATTATTTTACATGAATTATTTAATATATCTAGTGCATAAACCGAATTTTCTTTATTGATAATTTCATCCATTTTTATTTTACAAAGGTCTAAATTATTTTCTTTGAAAAGTTTATCTATTTCTAAATAAGTTTTTTTTATCATTTCTATTGTCTTATTTTTTAAATTTTGATATCTTTTTTCTAAAAGTAAAATCATTGTCTTCATTTCATAAGTAGAAGGAATTTTATTTTGAGGTGTATTTTGAGGATTTTTTGTTTCTGACATTTTTTTATTTAATTTAATCTATTTTTTATATAATTTTATAAGATTTTTTTATATCAATATTACATAAAATAATTAATTATAAATTTATATAAATAATTATTGAATTTTAAATAAAAAAAAATTAAAAAAAAAACAGAAAAAAAATGGGAGAAACAAATTCAAAAAATGATGATTTAAATAATAATAATTTATATGAAATCAAAGATGATATATCTATTAAAAGAAAATCTTCTATTTTAAAAAAACCAAAACATAAATTAGTTTCTTTAAAAAGTTCTCCAAATTTATTAAATTTAGGAGCTCAAGGTTATTTAAATACAATTAAATACAGAAAAAAATTTAAAAAAGAAAGTTCTAAAAAAGTAATTATTAAAACTGAAAAAAACGAATATTTTTTTATGGATAACGCAACAAAAATTAAAAAAAATTGTTCTTCTACAACAGATTTAAATTCTTTTGCAAAAGAAAAATTTTTAGATGATTTATTTTTCTTAAAAGATGAAGAAGAAAATAACGAAGAATTAAATAATAATCAGAGTAATAATAATAACAATAGTGAATTAAATATTAAAAATAATGAAATTAATGATATTAAAGTAAATGAAGTAAAAAATAATTTGATTGAAAATAATATTAATGAAAAAACGAATTTTGAAAATGAAAGTGATGAAAGTAATAGTTCTGAAATTGATGCTGAAAATGAAAATGAATTTAAATTTATTTATGAAAAGAATTATTTAGATGAAAATAATAATGAATATATAAATATGAATAATGAAAATTCATTATTTATATTTAACTGGGATGATACTTTGCATTGTAATTCATATATAATAAATAAACGAAATTTATCAAAAGAAGAAAAAGAAAAAATAAAAAAATGTGAAAAAGGATTAAAAAAATTATTTAATATAACTTTATTAAAAGGAAAAATTTTTGTAATAACAAATTTAGATGTTATTAATATTGAAACTGCAATAATAAAATATTATCCTTCTTTACATTCTATATTAAACAAAATTGAAATTATCTGTTTAAAAGAATATAATCATTTAAATGAAAAAGAAAATATTTATTCTTTTATTAATCAATTAAAAAATGAAAACAATGAATTAATAAAAAATATTATTTTTTTATCTGATTGTTTTATTAACGATAATGAAGTTTCTGATTTTTTAAAAAAAACATTTAGTAAAGCTGTAATTAAAATAGTTAAATTTAAAGAAAATCCAAATCCTGATGAATTAAATAATATTTTTAAGTTTGTTAATGAAAAAATAGATGAAGTTTATAATGATCAAAGAAATTTAGTATTAAAAATTGATAAAAATTAAAAATATTTTAGTTCGAACATTAATAAGAAAAAAAATATTTGTAAATTAAAATTCTGCTTTGTAAAAATGAGTTTTGAACAAAATTAATAAAACTTATTTATTTATTATAATATTATTTATTAAATATTGAAATATTGATTAAAAAATTTTTTTAAGAATATTCTAAAAATTATTTTTAATTAAAAATGGAATTTGAATATTCTTATAATTCAACATCAACAGAATCAATAAATGAAAGTTTAATTTATGAAGATTTTCAAAATTTAAAAATCCAAGAAATAATTTCTTATATTTCTTTATATTTTAATAATTTAATAAACCAAAATTATAAAAATAAAAATAAAAAAAAAGAAAGACAAAATGATGATTTTTACTCAAGAAAAATTCCTTTATTAACAATAGAAAAATTTTTAAATAGAATAATTAAGTATACTCAAATTGAAAAATCAACTTTAATTATTTCTTTTATTTATATTTTACATATAATTGAAAAAGAAAAATATATTATTTGTAAAAATAATATATATAGATTAATTTTGTCTTCTTGTTTAATTGCTTTTAAATTTAATGAAGAAAAGAATTATTTTAAAAATTCTTATTTTGGTCAAATTGGAAGAATAAATTTAAATGAAGTTAATTTTTTAGAATATTCAATTCTTTCTAAAATCAATTATCAATTGTATATCAATGAAAATGAATTTTATTTTCTCGTTGAACAAATTATTAAAAATGAAAAATAAAATAATTCTTTTATTTTTCTTGTATTAAATATATATACTGTTTTTTATATATATTTGTATTCTTAATAATAAAAAGGTATAATACTAGTTTATTTTATTAAAAAGAAAATTAATGTAGAACATATAATTTATTAATAAAGTAGTAAAATATAATTTTTTAGGTAGATATAATAAAAATATAAAAAACAATAAAATTTACAATAATCAGATAAAATAAATTAAAAAATATTAATTTTATAAAAATAAATTAAAGAAAAGGATAGTAATTTTTTTATTTAATTAATAAAAATAAAATTACCATAATTAAAAAAAATTAAATGAATTCTTATTCAAAATATAAATTTTCAAACAATAATATTTATTCAGAAAGGGCGTTAAATCCAGATTTAAATTTATTAAAAAAGCCAAATTCATTTAATAATATTAATTATCAACCAAATATTCAGCCAACAAACTTAAATTTAAAAAATGATATTTATAGTATAACAGAGCCAGATGATGAAAAAGAATTTAGTAAAACAATGAATCAAAATTTAAAAATATTAGAAAACACTTTAAATAAAGCTAATTCTAATTTAAATAACAATAAAGATTATAATTATTATAATATTCAAAGTAACAGAAATTATATTTTAAATCAAAATAAATTTAATAATGATTTTCACATTCAAAATAATATTAATAATAATCTTAATAATTATCACAATGATTATCTTTCAAATAATAATTATATATATAATAATAATATTAATCTTAATAATAATTATAAGAATAATTTACAAATAAAAAATATAAACAACAACATTTTAAATAACAATATAAAAATAAACAACACAAAAAATAATATTAATAATCACAGAATATTAAATAAAAATAATTATAGTCAACTTCAAAAAAATTTTGTAAATAATAATAATAATCAAACAAATATTAACATTCAAACAAATAATTATATAAACAATAATCAAATAAATTATTCAAATAATTATTATAAATATATTAATATAAGTAGAAAAAATCCATTAAATAATAATTATTTAAAAACAAATAATATTTCAAATGAAAATTCTTATTCTAGTTTTAAAAATAAATATAAAAACCAAAGTAGAGAAATTAGTATTGAAAAAAATAATAATATAAATCAAAATGAAATTTCTACTCCTAATATAAATAATTATCAAAGTAATTATTTTGTTCAATATACTACTCCAAGAAGAAGTGAATTTTTTTTTTATCCTAAAAAAAATATTATTTATAATGGTTATGAAAATAAAAATAAAAATGAAAATCAAATTAAAAATGAAATTATTCAAAAAATGAAAAATGAAAATAAAATAAATCAAAATAATAAAATCATTAATTCAAATATTCAAAATAATAAAAATAATAATTTAAATAATAATTTTAAAAATGAAAATTCTGAGAAAAATAAAAGTGAAAATGAAAGTGATAGTTTAAATTTAAGTTTTTTAGCCGATAAAATTGTTCAATGTTTTGATTTAGATAAAAAAAAAGAAGAAAATAATTTAATTGAAGAATTACCTTTTGAAACAAAAAGTAAAATTGAAGTTATTAGAAATAAAAATTTAAATAATCTAAAAGAAAAAACAAATAATTTACCTTTAAATAATAATATTTCTACTAATAACAATGATAAAAAATTATTTCATAATTCTAGTAAAGAAAAATCAAGAAATAATATTAATTATAATTTAGATTCTGAAATAGTAAAAAAGAATATCAATAATGTTATAAATAAGGAAAAAAAAAGTAATGATAAAAAAGAAAATTTAGTAAAAAAAGAAAATTTAATAAAAGAAAATTTAGAAAAAAAAGAAAATTTAATAAAAGATAATTTAATAAAAGATAATTTAAATAAAGAAAATAAAATAAAAGAGAATAAAAAAGAAATAAAAAAAGAAATTTCAAATAAAAACTCAAAATTCTTATTACAAAACTATGATATGGATGATGTAAATACAAATAATATTCAAAAAAATATATTAAATAATAATTCAAATTTAAACAATTCTCAATTAGAAGAAGAAGAAAATTCATATTCTGAAGAAAATGAATTAGATCAAAATTCAAGAATAAATGAAAGATATGGTCAAATTAATAGTGTTATTTTAGAAGTTAGTGAATATAAAGAAACTTCAATGTATAATTCTAAATTAGATCAATCTATTTTAAAAAATAATTCTATATTATTGTCAACTTCTCAATTAAATTTAAATGATAAAAAAATAGAAAATAATAATGAAAATAATAATAGTATTATTAATAATAGTATCATTAATAATGTTAATAGTAGTATTAATAACAATAATAATAGTATTAATAATAATATTAACACTAATAATAATACTAATAATACTAATATTAATAAAACTAATTATGATAATACTAATACTGATAATACTAATATTAATAATACTAATACGAATAATAATAATAATAATTTTAATATTTCTGAATCTTTTTTAAATGATTCAGATGATGAAAATAATGAAGTTTTAAAAGAAATAATAAGAACAGCAAAAATGAGAGAAATGGAAGAAAGGAAAAAGAAAAATGAGAAAAAGAATGTTAAATTTGAAATAAAATATAATGTAGAAATGTTATATAAAGAAAACGATAAAATAACAAATATGGAAATAATTAATTGGGAAAAAAATAATAAAGAGAAATTTATTCCAAAAGATTTATCCAATTATAAAAATATTCTTCAAAGTCATAATAAAGTAAAACCAATTATTAAAGAATTTAATAAAAATGAAATTTTAATTAATCCAAATTATATTTTAGATGTTGATTATTTAATTGATGAAACTAATATTAATGATAGTTCTAATATAGATTAGTTATATATTTATTTTAATAATTTTGTTTTATTTTTTCAAATTTAATTATTTTTATTGAAATATAAAAAAATAATTTAATCAATTTATTTTATTTTTAAATTTTTTATTTTTTTAAAAGTAATTTATATTTACATATTTTATTTTAGAAAATATTACAACATGAACTTTCATTTATTTTTTTTTTCTTTTTCTTTTTTTCTTTTGCGTTATTAATTACACTATCATTAATTTCACTGTCATCTTTAATTTCACTTTTATCTTTTTTTTTATTATTATTTTTATTTTTTTCTTTTTTTTTACTTTTTTTATCGTTTTTAGGAAATTTAATTAAATGTTTTCTATAACAAATACAACAATCAATTTCTAAACTTAAATAATCATCATCATCAATATTTTTTTGATTTTCACTTTTAGCAATTTCTTCCAAATTAAAAAAACAATTATTACATAAAATATGATTTTCATTTGTACAATTATAATCAAAAGTATCATTATTATCATTATTATTTTTATCTTTTATAATTTCAACATTGAAAAAATTCATATCATTTTTTTTTAAACAAATCATACAATATTTAAAGCAAAATTTAATTAATCTTTGATTAGCTTTTTCTTTATATTTTTTTAATTCTTCTTCATTATATAATTTTAAAATAGCATCATCTAAATCAAAAGGATTTCCACAAGAACAAATAGTAGGTTTAATATTTAATTTTATTTTTTCAAAAGTTAAAAGAATTATTTTATCATCAGTATCTTTTAATATTATTTCACCAATACAATTTTTACATAATTTACAATTACAATTCATAATTAAAAAATCATTTTCTTTTTCAAATAAATTTCCACAGATCAAACAAGAATTATTCATTAAGAAAATTATTTGTGATATTATATTGTTATTTTCTCCAAATAAATATTTAAATTCAGGAATTGATAATTTTATTTTATTATTTTCTTCTAAATTATTTTCTATATATAAATCTATATCTCTTGTATAATATTCTTGAAATTTATAATTGTCTTTTGAAAAATATTTTATTCTATTCGATAATACTTTATTTATATTATTTATTAAACAATTTTGACAAATTGGAAAATTAGGTAAAATTTTTTCTAAAATTATTTCTTTTGATTCTTTTAAACATTTTTCACAAGTTATATTATCACAAAATAATTTAATAATATTATCATTATCAATATTTTCATTTTCATAAATATTATATGATAATTCATTAATATTATTATTATAATAATCATTTAAATAAGCAATTTGAAAATTTTTTTCAGAATAAATTAAATGAATATTTATTTCATTTTCATTTATTTTATTATCATGAATTAATTGTAATTCACCAAAAGATTCATTAACATACAATTTTACATTACAATTAAAAGTTAGAGAAGATATTAAAAAAATAAAAAAATCAGGATCAGTTTGCATCATCAATAATCTTTCATTTAAATATTTATTATAATTAAAATTTTTTAAATCTTTATTAAAGTATTTTTTAGATAAAATTTTATTTGAAATTAATTCATTATAATTAAATAAATTATAATTATCACTAATAAAATTTCCTAATTTTAATTTCATATATTTAATCATTGAATTAGAAAAATTTTCATTTGAACAAAAAGCTCTATTTAATATAATAATACTATTATTAATATCATCTTTTTTCATTGAAGATAATATCATTCCTAAAATAATTAACACTTCATTTTTTTTTATTTCAATATTTCTAAAATGAAAAGGATTCATTATATTAATTGAAATATAATATATTAAAATTGTTAATTCTGTTATTTTTTTATATATTATTATTTGTTCTAAATAACTAAACATAAAAGAACGAAAAAAACTGTCACCATCATTTTTTACTTTTCTAAATAGATAAATTTCATTCCATATGTTTTTTAAAGAA
>JAEEGK010026972.1_pt1 | contig 11646 bp, 8 predicted proteins | sample 8958771 | NCBI WGS metagenome assembly JAEEGK01 (sample SAMN16246547, study PRJNA631951) | gut metagenome | biome: gut microbiome; feature: rumen; material: SC-attached | host: Bos | place: Iran: Karaj | collected 2018-10 | reverse complement strand
TATAGAAGGAGTTCGGTTCGTCGGAGAGTGTCAGCCATTGGCAGTCTGCGCCGTCCAGCCATCCGATCAACTGGTCATGACCGCCTTCGGATGTGGTGGGAGCGTTGCCGCCGAGCATGTTACGAATGGTCGCGAAGGCTTCGCCCCAATATTGGCGCGTTTCAGCCATCGAATGGTAGTTGCCGTTGGAATCATACCAGTCTGTCGGCTTGACGGAAGAGAGGACGTCGACGAACGACGCAGTGGGATGAACATCCTGCAAAATCCGTTCGTAGTTGCGTTTGACAAACGGTAAGATCTTGTCTGGACGGAACTTGTAGGATTGCGCGTCACGGCTTCTCGTGTACCATGCGCGGTTGGGCTGTGGATTGTATTTATGGAAGACAGGGAAGGGGACGTCGTAGTCTCCTGTCTGGTTGCGGAAATAGACGAGATTGTATGAGAAGTCATTGGTATCCGGATAGATATCGATGTAGTTGTCATGGAAGCCCCATGGAATGTTGTGCTGTTTGCAGATGGCTTCTATGGCTTTCGTCTGTTCGACGGTGCCCCACGATGGACGCGGCGGCCAGATTTCAGGCAGGCGGTAATCGTAGCCCCAATGCTGCCAGTCATGGATGGTTAGCATGGAGTCCGTCATGCCGTAACGTGCTGCCTGCGTGAGACCTGTGATGAGGACGGAGGCACCTCTTGTACCATGCCAGATATCGAAGACGAAACGCCCTGCGAGATTTTTGTAAGCACCAGCTGGTTTGCGTTTTTCGTACAACTGCCTGTATTTGAAAGCGGCTTCAAAGGCGTTTTTAGCGGTGACGAAGGTGAACGTGCAGTTGCCCCGCGAAACGAGTGATGCTGTATGGCGGTCTGGATTGATTTCCAAATGGTTAGGCGGATAATCAATGGCTTGGAGAACGGCAATGCGGTTGGGAAATTCATATGCTACGTGGGAGGTGGCGACGGTGTGGCCGTTGAAAATCAGTTTACGATTGCCCGGATTTTCCACGACATAGCCGTGGCCGAAGTAGATTCGCTTCGGATTTTCGCGCCATGGACCGAGCTTGACTTCCGTGATGATGGTGTTTTCCGCTTGGAAATGGACTTGATATCCTTCATCTTGAGTTTGCGGGATGGTCCGCGTGATCGTTAGCGTGGCGGTTTTCTCCGCGCTTTCCAATACATATATATATTTAATGGTCGGCAGGTTTGTTTCATGTTTGTAGTCTTTCAGTCGGAAGGCACTGCCGGGCCTGAATAACGGAGAGTTGTCCAACGAGATTTCGAAGCCGTGATGGAAGTCAAGCATGCCGTTATAGAGATACGGCAGCCATGTATCCAGAATGCCGAAGGAAGGAGGCGGATTTTTTGTGTTTTCCACAAGATTGGTATCCAATGAAGGCAAATTGTCTTTAGGAGGATAGTCGATAACAGGTTGCTGTTCACCAGCTTGGATGAGAACGCGGCCCCAATAGGCGGAATCGCAGGTTGTATTGTTGTTCGGGCCGGGATGGACTTCAAGGCGGAGATCGATCGTTTTTCCTGCAAAGGCGGTCAAGTTGATGTTTTCGTCTTTCCAAACGCGGATGTTTTCATGACGGTCATAGAGGGGTTTCAGCGGTTGTCCGACTTCGGCGGCCTGGACACGGTAGGTGACGCCGTCGCTTTTCGGTTCGTCTGAACGCTCTGTACGTTGCGAACGGGAGAAAAGAAAACGGATATCATTGGATTTCGGCAAGTTAAGGCGGAACGTGGCGGCGGTGGTGCCGTTGGCGGGCCGCCATGGCGGATGCATAAAAATGCCGTGATAGGTCGTGCTTTTGCCATTGGCGTCTGGGCGTGTCTGATAGTCTGAATTGACGTTGGCGCCGCTTTCGGCGATGTGGCCTTTCCAGCCAATGGCGCGGTATTGGATGGACTGGCCGAAATACTGCCATTCGATGGAGGCTTCTTCAATGTATTCCGCCAGGCAGATGGAGGAACCGTCATTGACGGCGATGACGGGAATGTCCGGCTGTTTGGTCAGATTGACGGTGAGTTTGCTTTGTTGGACTAGGAAGACGCGAACAGCGTCAAGTGTCTCCGGTTGAGCATCTTCCACCGTAAAAACGGCTTGTGCATGGACGGGATAGTGCGCGTCGAAGACGAACGGACCGGAGACGATTTCAAACGTCATGTCTTTTTGCGATTTTGGCGGCAGTTCCGTCTCCTGAACAGCCGTTCCCACGACTTTCCAGTCATCCACAAGTTTATGGATGGTGACGGTGGCCTTTGCCGTCTTGTCCGTTTTGTTGAAGACGGTTACGGTGACAGGCGTCGGCTTGTCAGGAGTCGTGACGACGGGTATTTCGCCGACAAGCAGCCGATAGTTGGCGGATGAGACATCAAAACCATCGAAGGCGAAAAGCGTTGCCGCAAAGAGGATAAAAGGCAGGAGTAATTTATGGTGAAGCATGCTATATACCTATAAATATAGAAAACATGAAAAACAATAGTAATCTATTAAATATAGGTATAAAGTCAAACACGGCGGAAAGAAAAAGCTTAAAGCTTAAAGCTAAAAGCTTAAAGCGAATACAGAAAATAGCTTAAAAGCTTAAAACTAAAAACTTAAAGCGAATACAGAAAAAGCTAAAAGCTAAAAGCTGAAAGCAAATTCAGATAAAGCTTAAGCATAATTACTTCTATTCAAGCCGCATGCATTTGCTTTAGGCTTGGGGCTTTAGGCTGTTTAAAGGCCGTTTGCTTCCGCGACGTCGGAAAGGAATTTTCTGAGTCTTTCATTGGCCTTTCCGATTTCATTGTTGTAGATAGGTGTGGTAATCTGGTAGCTGTGCCATTCTTGGTTCGGGCTCCAATACCTTCTGAACGAAAGGAAACTGGGCGTCGTGAATTTTGGGGAGGCATACCAGTACCAGCAGAGCATGGAATGGTTGCCCTGCAGATATTGTATTTCCGTAATGGTGATTTGCGCGAAACGAAGGTCTTCGATAGAAAGCTTTTCGCTCTGAATGGTCGAACCTTGTGAACGAAGACAATGGGTTGGGGGGTGGATTTGATGGACATTCGTGCCTAGATCAATAGCCAAAACACCAATGGACGCATCGGAGGTTCCGAAAACGTATCGTTCAAGTTTTTTAGCGCCTGCGAAAAATTGGAGATCGCCGGCCGACGGCGTTTGAGCGTAACCTTTGGCATCTTTGAACATGCCGGCGGTGAAATCTGGAATGAAGGAGGCGGATTTAATATGCGCCTCTTTTTGGAAGATCACAACCAGAAAAGCGAAACACAAGGCGCACAGGAAGAATGTGCTTTGCTTTTTGGGGATGAAATGGACATGCAACTGGATAATGGCGATCGCGATGGCCATGGCCGTCAGTAAGATTTTGACGGGCATGCTTTTGAGGCCGAGAGGCGACAGCAGGAAGGTGATCCAGTAACTTGTACTGGTGACGGAGAGACAGAAGACGAGAAAGGCCGGCAGGAGGATGAAGAAGCATTCCCATCCCCAAAGCAGACAGGTCGCGGATGCCGTGAACAGAACAGCCGACATGATGCTGATGGCATGGATATCCTTCTTGAAACCAATAAGATACATTATAATACAAGCGCATAGAAGCGGCACGCCGGCCCAGTCACGGTGCGTTTCGTTGCCATGGATGCCGAGCATGCATATGCCCAGCGTGACAAAGCCGAACAGGAGGAAAAGCCAATCGTGTGAATCAAGCGGAGAACTCTTCCAAGCAGAGATGATATAGGGCAACTTGCAAGCATAGGGGACACAAGCCACCAGCATGCAAAGGCCTAAGATGGTTTGTTTCAGGCTCTTATTCATGATCGGACTCGCGATTGTCAGACGAAGGATTTTCGGATGGCACAGGTGTTTCGGAGGAGAAAAGCGCACCGGCGTACCAGATGAGAATGGAACAGGCCAGCACTAGGCAGTAGCCGAGTGTCGCATGCCATGTGTTGTCAAGAACAACCGGCCCGATGATTTTATACAGGATGATTGTCGCGATGATGCGGATGGAGTTGGAGATGATGATGATCGGCAACAGGAACAGAAAATGGAAGAGGCTTGGTATGAACGGCTTAGGCTGCAAATGGATGATGATATAACCAATCAGCAGCATCGCCTCCAGCTGCTGGATGCCACTGCAAGCGTCTGTGATGACAATTTGCGCCTCGCCAGGCATCGTGATGGTGGTCAAATGATAATTAATGTCGATTTGGCAGAGCTTGAGCACCCATACGGACAAAGTGGTCGAGATGAGTCTAAGCGGATAAGAGATCATCAGAATGAACTGTTCCCGCATGGGAATGAACAAGCAGAAAATAATGAATGCAGGAGATAAGCACAAGGTTGCCCGCCATCCGTGGAAGAATAACATGCAGGCGAAGGCGAGCAAGGTGATGGCGACGTTGTGAGGAAGTTCCGAAGAGGATGTTGGAAAAAGGAATGGGAGGGTGATGGAGACAATAAGCAATGCCCATGCCGCGCCGCGTTCCTTTGGAGATGAGGCGAAGCCAGTGTCTCCTTTTTGAAAGCGGAGAATTCCGAAATAGACGACGGCGACAGCAAGCAACATGGATGCGATCAGACTGTCCCATTGTCCATTGCATGTCCGAATGGCCTGTATAAGTGCGTAGATGAACGCGGCTACGCAGAGGCAGAGACATGGAAGGCATTCGGACATTTTCTCTTTTATGAGAAATGCCGCCGCCGTTCCATCGCTGGAAGGATTATCTGGGCTGGTCATGTTGCTAGGCCGCTCCATTATTGTCATCCGCCTCTTATTTTTCTTCTTCCTTTTCTTCTTCCTTTTCTTCTTCCTTTTCAGCTTCCTTTTCAGCTTCCGCTTCTTTTGCCGCTTCTTCCTTCAAGAGGGCATCAGCCTGTTTGACGGCTTCGGTAGCACGTTCGTCCTGTGGGACGATGAGCAGGATATTGCTAGCCGTCGTTTTGATTTCATGCCAATCTTTGCTCTCTAATGCGCTGGCAAGTTTAGTCTGCATCATGTTGTACCATGTGACGACACCACGTTGCGTGGCGGCTTTGCTCATGACGACACCGTCCAGAATGTCGAATGCCTTCTTGAGATTCTCTTCGCCGCCGGTATCGACAAGGCGGAGGGCGTATGTTTCCTTGACAATGCTATTGTTTGGCGACAGATCCAAAGCTTTTTGAGCGTATTCGAGAGCTTTGTCCTTCTGGTCTAGGGCGAAGAAGTTTTCGGACATGTTCATGAGGATGACATCCGTAGCGGTGCTTTTGTCAATAATCTTCTGATAAGTGGCATTGGCCTTTTCATATTCCTGGACTGCCGCGTAGAGGAGGGCGACTTTGAACAGGATGGGGGGATCCGGATTGGCAATTTTGTCCAGTTGTTCAGTAACTGCCACCCGTGCACGTGCTTCTTCCGCCGCGCGTTTCTTGTTCAATTCTTCAACGAACTTCTTCTGTTGTTCTTCCGTCAGTTTCTTGAATTCCTCTTCCGTCATCTGCGGAGCGGTCGCTGTTTCGCTTTCCGGCAGGATGGCGGCTTGTGCGCGGGCGAAATGCTTGATGGATTTTACATTTTCCGTATCATCTTCTTTAATGGAATCGGCGTATTCCTTGAGGTCGTTTATGAGGCGGTTGCGGAAGCAGAAATCCACATAGAGGATACTGTCAGCGATTTCATTCTTTTCCGTGAGCAGATCTTTGGCGACCTGTTTTGTTTCATCCAGCTGTTTTTGCAACTGGTCGCGCAGTTTCTTGGCCTCTTCTGGCTTGCCTTCGGCTTCAAGTTTGTTCGCTTCGTACACGTTATTTCTATAATTGGATTCCAACGCGCCGAGCAACCGGACGATGAACGGCGTCATGTCCCATGATGCCTCTTTTCCTTCGGCCATCTGTTTTTCGCGCAATTTGCGGAGGTTTTCCACATTCGTTCTGGCCAATGTGATAGCCTTGTTGAAATCGCCGTGCTCAAGATAGTAGCGGCTGATGTAGCTGACCAGGAAGGGATCGCCAGGGAATTTCTTCATGGCATCTTCGATATCTTCTGGAGTGAGCGTGTTATGAGTGAGTTTGTAGCCGATGGCGAGTTGTGCGAGAAGACGATTCGGACCGCGCATGCCGGGGAGGATTTTCGGCGTCTCGTATTGTTGCAGAATCAAAGCGATTTCTGAAGCATGTGCCTCACGATTTTTTTCCACAAGATTCGTCACATAACGCAGACCGATGTTGTATGCGAAGCCATGGATGTTGAAGAAAAGCGTGTCGGGGGAGTTTGCGCCCAAGGCATCGAGGCCTTTCATTTCGGAAATGTCGCTCTGCTGATAGGTAAGTATCTGGGAGAGGTATTTCTGTGTTTCGTCAAGGTTGTCCGCGCAGGTCGCCGCATAGAGTTTTACAAGCGTGGCGATAGCGGAGTTGAAGTTGTCCTGCCATTTGGCGACGTTTTCCGTCAGAAGCTTTTCATTGTTGGTGAGGTAGGCATGGAGTGCCTCCAGATATAGACCGGTTGTGATTCTGTTATTGCTTCCTGTCAGGAATTTTTGGCGAAGTTCGGCCAATTTGGCGGGCTGTCCGGTCATGGTGTAGCATTCGCCGAGCATCTGGCCCATTTCATTGGAGACAAATCGTTGTGAGACTTCCTCAAGAATCGTCATGGCTTCGGAGATGATGCCGAAGCGGAAGAGATATTCGGCCTGAATGGGCTTTCCGAGGACGGGGGAAAGCTTGGCCGCCTTCTCCATGCATTCCTTGCCGTTTGCCAAATCATTGTCACGAGCATAGCGAATGGCAGAGGCCATAAGTGTTTCGAACGCAATGAATTTATCCGTCGACTCATGGTATGGCTTGAGGAAGGCAAGCTCCTGTTCCACGGTATGTTCTGTGTCCGAGAGAAGGAAATCGAGAATGGTGGCGAGTTCCGTTTTCTTGGCTGCTTCGTCCGTGACATGCTCCATGGTTTCCTTGGCTTCAGGCATTTTGCCCAGAATGTACTGGCAAAATGCGAGCAGGAGGTATTGTTCCTGTGAGATGGTGTGCTGTGAATGTCTGCCCTCCAAGGCTTCGGCGGTACGCTCGAAATCTCTTGAGAATTTCAGCGAGTTGATATAATTGTCTGAGTATTCTTGCTTGAATGGATTTAACTTGGATGCCTGATACCAATGATAGACGGCCTGTGGCCATTCGTCTTCGTTTTCGGCGATTTTCGCGAGCATGACGTTGACTTCTTCGTCATTGTACTGGTCTTTGAGACATTCGCGGAGAAGCGGTTTGGCGTCTTCGTACTTTTCGTCCAAATAAGCTTGTTTCGCCTTGTTGAAACGTTCGAGTTTGTTGTGATGCCGGATCAGCAGGACGCTGATGCAGGCGATGCAGAGCAACAGGATGAGGACGGCGAAGGTCAGCAGGATTCGCTTCAACGTGAAGATTTTTTTCAGGTTCATTTTCTCTCGCTTTTGTATATGTTTGAATATTTGTTGATGGACGGATGATTAGTTTTTTAAGCTGGATGATTTGAAAATCGTGATCGAATTATTATTTTTTAGGAAAAAATATCTATTGATGAAGGAGCATCATGAAGACACTGTTTAAATTCGAGTTTTTCTATGCGCTGATGGCGTTGTGCTTTTTTGCGGGGCTTTCCTGCCGTGCAGAAGAAGCGAAGTCTTCGGCTGGCCGTCCCGTTTATTGGCCTTTGACCATCAATGGGTATCTGTATGACCAGATCGAACTGGCGTTCACGGAGGCGGAACAGTCCAAAGGGCTGATGGACCGTGACACGCTGGCGGAGACTGGCGGGATGCTGTTCGTGTCCGACACGATGACGCATCGGGCGTTCTGGATGAAGGGATGCCGTTTTGATTTGGATTTGATCTACATGGATTCTCAAGGGGTGGTCGTGGCGACGCACCGGATGAAAATGGAGAAACCGCGGCAGCGCAGCGAGAGCGAAGTCGCGTATTATGACCGTCTTCCGACATATGACAGCGGGAAGCCCGCCCAGTTTGTTCTGGAGCTTGCGGCCGGCCAGATCGACTTTTTGGGTCTGAAAGTCGGCGACAAGCTGGACATAGGCGTCAGCGAATTGCTGGACATGTATCGGAAATTCCGTTGACGCACGGCTTGGAAAAGCGGCACTTTCGTATGCCGCGACACGCCCTGCGTGTTGGGAAAAACGGTGTTAGACTAAAATAAATAATTTAGCACCCAAGGCATGATTTACAAGTTCATCATCATGCCTTGCATGACTTTATTATGACTTTCAATGGCTCTATTTACGGCCCGTCATGGTGCCTTGCTTGTAGGGCATGACGAATTCTTCGGTGAAGTCATAGACATCGTCGAAATCCTCAACGGAATCATTTTCCGATTTGCCGAGGATTTCGACAGATATGAGCTTATAGACGATTTTCCCGAAGTCGCTGGTTTTCTTGATGTTCCATGTGTCGAGCACATCGATGGCGCAAGGGCCGAAGCGGTTGATGAGCGTGTCACGGAAGAAGCGGCAGAGGTCGGCCCCCTTGATATCTGGGGGCTCCTCGTCGTTGAATATGAGTTCCCTCTTGGCCTTCGCGATATTTTCGAGCGCCTTATGGACGGAGTCCCGCACGAAGCAATAGGCCATAGGGGGGAAGGAATCGTCTTCCTCGCAGATTTTACGGATAATGTCGAGCTGTTCTTCCAGTGTCATTGTACGTTGAGCTTGTTGAAGAGCTTTTCGGCGAGTTCGGACATTTGTTCCATGCTGTCGTATTTCATTGGTTCGGAGGAGATGACGACTTTGTCTCCCGCGAAGCGCGGCAGGACATGCATGTGGCAATGCCAGACAGTCTGGCCGGCGACGCTGCCGTTGTTGAGGAAGAGATTGAAGCCTTCCGCGTTGATGGTGCGCATGAGGGCGACGCCGATTTTCGGGGCGATCTTGATGATGCGGTTGGCGTAGATTTCGTCAAGTGTGGTGATACTGTTCTGATGGTCTTTCGGGATGATGACAGTATGGCCGATGTTGAAGGGGGCGATATCGAGGAAGGCGAGGATAAGGTCGTCTTCATAGACTTTGCAGCAGGGGATTTCGCCGCGGATGATTTTGCAGAACACGCATTCTTTAACAAGTGGCATGGTTTCACCTCGATGGACTGGTTGTGATTAAAGAAAAACAGAAAAGGTTGAAGCACCGTCATTTTGCGGTTGCGCGCAGTGTTTTCGGGGCGACGGCGTTTTTGTATTCTTCGATGGCGTTGGCAATGGCTGTGGCCGTGAGCATCTGGCGTTGGCTGTGGGCAAGGGCCTGCCGGTCTCCCGCGTTGGTGAGGAATCCCATTTCGACGAGAACGCAGGGGGCCGTCGTATCAGCGATGACCTTGAAACGCTTGTGGCGGGCACCGCGGTCCGAAGACTTGATGGCGGAGACGAGGCGTTTCTGAATATGATATGCAAGAAACGCATTTTCAAGGTCATAGGTATTGGCAGGACATGATTTCGGAGAGATGACCTTGCTGTCCGACGGTGCGGATCCTGCCGCCGTGGCGCAGTACGTTTCGATGCCGTCGATGGCGGGATTGGCCGTGGCGTTGCAATGGAGGCTGATATAAAGGTCCGGCTTGATTTTGTTGGCGGCGTTGACACGTTGGTCAAGCGTCGGGAAAATGTCGGATTGGCGTGTCATGTAAACGGTGTAGCCACGTTTCCGCAGCAGATCCGCGAGGCGCAGGGCGACTTGCAGATTGACGTCCTTTTCTTTGACGACACCGCCTTGACAGCCTGGATCCTTTCCGCCATGGCCTGGATCGATGACGATTTTTTTCACGGTATGTCGTGGAATGGTGCCCGGACGTAGGATCGGATCGATGACTTTCTGGAAGTCGATGAGGCTGAGGAGGACATGGCCTTGGTACGTGCGGATGGAAAACGCGAGATACTGGTCCGCCGTGTTGATGGTTGCGACACGTCCGTCATTGGTGAAGACAAGCCGTGAATATTTTGACGAAAGCGTGATGGTTTTTCCGCTGACGGCCATTTTCAGGCCGTAGAAACGCGCGACATCTTCCATGTAGAGGAACTGGACACGGTTGAGCGCGATGACGCGGATGGCGTTCTGCCGTTTTGCGGCGGCCGGTTGCGCGAAGAGGGCGGTCTGCGCGGACATCAGAAGGCAGGCCAAAATGACGATGATGGTGCGGAAGATTTTCTGCATGCTCTCTTCGAAATATGTAAGTTACTCGTATTACGGTTGTTTGATCATGTCCTCAGTGACAGTGATACTTGTGTTGCGGGACTGTTTGTTCAGGTTGTACATCGTGTCGAGCATGATGTTCTCCATGATGGAGCGGAGCCCGCGGGCCCCTGTGCCGCGTTTGACGGCGAGATCCGCAATGGCTTCCAAAGCCTTCTGCTCAAACGTCAGATTGACGCCTTCCATGGCGAAAAGCTCTTGGTACTGCTTGACCAGAGCGTTTTTCGGCTGTGTGAGGATGGCGATCAGATCATCCCGTTCCAGTTCGCGAAGGTTGGCGATGACAGGAAGACGGCCGATGAATTCGGGGATGAGGCCGAATTTGAGGAGGTCTTCCGGTTCGACTTTGGCGAGCGTCTCACCGGTCGATTCGTCCATGGACAGTTTGTCTTCATCGACTTTCTTTCCGAAGCCGAGAACTTTCTGGCCAATGCGGCGTTTGATGATCTTATCCAGACCAACGAACGCGCCTGCGCAGATGAAGAGGATGTTCGTGGTATCGACGTGGAGATATTCCTGTTGCGGATGCTTGCGGCCACCTTTGGGTGGGACGTTGGAGACAGTGCCTTCCAATATCTTCAGCAGGGCTTGCTGGACGCCTTCGCCCGAAACATCGCGCGTGATGGAGACGTTGTCGTTGCGTTTGGCAATCTTGTCGATTTCATCGACGTAGATGATGCCGACCTGCGCCTTGTCGATGTTGAAATCGGCCGCTTGGACAAGGCGGAGAAGGATGTTTTCTACATCGTCACCGACGTAGCCTGCTTCGGTGAGTGTCGTGGCGTCCGCGATGGCGAACGGAACATCCAGTTTCTTAGCTAACGTTCTGGCCAGCAAGGTCTTACCGCTACCGGTTGGGCCGAGCAGGAGAATGTTGCTCTTTTCGATTTCGACGTCGTTGTCCTTTTCTGTCTGGGCCAGATGGCGGAGCCGTTTATAATGGTTGTAAACGGCGACGGACAGGACTTTTTTGACTTGGTCCTGACCGATGACATACTGGTCCAGATAGGCCTTCATTTCGGCGGGCGGGACGAGCTCAGGCACGTAGATGCGTTTAAGATTGCGTTTCCCTTCCTGCGGGACGGTTTCCTCCGCGTGAATCATGGAGCTGCAGATGTCGACGCATTCGTTGCAGATGGCGACACTGCCGTCCGGAGAGTGGATGAGTTGGACTTCCGAATTGGAACGTCCGCAGAAGTTGCAATATTGTTTTGAAGACCTTGCCATGATGGAATGAGGCGGAATGAAAGGCTTTTCGGGAGAATGCCGCGGCGTCAAGCGGCCACGGCGTAAAACCATAAAATCCCCACGTCCGGCTGGACGTGGGGACATGTGGGGGGAGGTCAGCGTTTGGCTTCGTTAGGCGGCAGAACTTGATCGACAGCGCCGTATTCCTGCGCCGCTGTCGCGGACATGAAGA